>WNGJ01000141.1_pt1 | contig 185404 bp, 165 predicted proteins | sample 5400611 | NCBI WGS metagenome assembly WNGJ01 (sample SAMN13153375, study PRJNA577476) | soil metagenome | isolation source: 40 cm soil or saprolite under Garry oak tree replicate 1 | place: USA:California | collected 2016-06-15 | reverse complement strand
GCCGCCTTCGGCGCGGCGGCGCCGTGGCCGTTGCCGTGACCGTGGGCGCCGTTGTCGGTGAAGGTCAGCGGGGGCTTGGTCTCGAACTGCAGCTCGAGGCGGGCGCGGCGCTCCTTCCAGCCCTCCTGGTACTCCAGCTCGTCCTCGTGCAGCGTGGCGGGTTGCTTGACGCCGTGCGCGTGGCGGAACTGGATGGCCAGCTGCGAGGCGGTGCGGCGCACCTCGTCCCACGGGGTGCCGAGCGCGAACTGGTCGGAGATGGCGCCGATCCGCCCCGTGTGGATGTTACAGGACAGCGTGATCGCCGACAGGATCGGGCCCGACCAGTACGACGTCTGCGAGTTGATCGGCATGGGCAGGATGTGCAGGTTGTGGCTGCCGCGGCAGTCGCCCGCGACCATCGGCGCCGTCGCCCACGGCGAGGTGATCTCCCCCGGCGCCGGCCAGTCGCCCTGCGCGAAGGCGAGGAGCACGGGGTCGTCCTTGCCGCCGTAGGTGAAGCCCTTCTTCGTCTTGATGTTGTGCAGCCGCTCGGCCGAGCAGATGTAGCCGAGCTGGTCGCGCTCGCCCTTCTCGTTGCGGCTCCAGATGCGCGCGATGACGAAGCGCGAGGAGCGCGTGAGGCCCTCGATGTCGTAGAGGTCCTCGGGCGCGCGGAGCGTGATGACTTTTTCCTGGAGGCCCTTGGCGAGCTCCTCCATCTTGCCGTCGAGGGCCTTCGGGTCGCGCGGGTGCGCGCCCGCCTCGATGGCCTGGGCTTTGGTGTCGAGGTCCACGATCTCGAAGATGTAGCCGCGCTTCATCTTCGACGCCGCGATGATCAGGCCGGTGTTGAAGCGCGGCAGCATGTAGGCGCCGGTGGCGTAGTGGTTGAACGCCATCGGCTCCGTCTTGTCCGCGAAGGACACGAGCACCGTCTGCGACGGGTTGTCCTTGCGCACCGGGAACGGCAGGGCCACCGTGGCGGGGCCGGCGCCGCGCAGGTTGCCGGTGAAGGCGTCGGCGACCAGGTCCTGCCCCGGGCCGTAGAGCCCGAGCTCGGCGGCCTTGGTGGCGCCCTCCTGCAGCGCGTCCCACATCAGCTCGTCCACCACCGACATGTCCACGGACTCGGCCATGATACCGGTGAGCGCGCAGTCGTCGCCGGTGTGGGTGACGATGAGCGAGGTGAAGATCGGCTCGCCGCGGTACGAGTTGTTGTCGAGGACGTACTTGGCGATGATCGATTTCACCTCGTCGGCGGCCACGACGTGGCCGCCCACGCCGCCCACGTCGGCCTTGGTGGCCTTGATGAAGCGGCGCACGAGCGCCGGGTTCTTGGCGAAGACATACGACTTGTACGAGAAGATGTTCGGCGTGTTGGTGACGGGGATCTTTTCCGTGACCGTGTTCGGCAGCCCGTCGAGCTCGTGCTTGGACTGGTGGTAGGCATCCATCGCGACCGGCCGGCCGTCCCCGTAGCGTCGTGCGCCCATGCTCGCCTCCCTTGGCGTTGGGGGTGGGATTTGCTGTCGACCGGAAGGATATCGGGGTAGACTGGGCCCGTCAAGCAAGAACTTGACGACGATGAAATTAATTTCTCAGCCCTCCCGCGAGGTCCGGCAGATGGTCCAGTGCCTGGAGCTCTACTACAAGCAGGGCCGGAGCCAGAAGGACATCGCGGTCGCCCTCGGCGTGTCGGCGGCCACGGTCTCGCGCCTGCTCAAGCGCGCCATGGACGACGGCCTCGTGCGCGTCGAGCTGGACCTCCCCCGCACCGAGGAGCTGGAGACCGGGCTCGTCCGAACGTACGGCCTGCGCGAGGCGGTGGTGGTCGCCTCCGGCGGGCGCGGCGACCTGCGGGCCGAGCTGGGGGCGGCGGCGGCCGACTACTTCGAGAAGATCGCCGAGAACGGCATGCGGATCGGGCTGTCGTGCGGGTTCACGCTCTACCACACGATCCACTCGCTGCGCGAGCGCCGCTTCCGCGACCTGGCGCTCTATCCGCTGTCCGGCGAGAGCACGCTCAAGCTCGTCGACATCTTCGCCAACACGCTCGTCGGCATGATGGCCGCCAAGTACCGGCCGCACGTGCGCGCCTACGCCCTGCCCGTCCAGCACCTGCTCTCGCTCAAGGCGATCGAGCGCGAGCGCCGGCGCCTGCTGCGCGACCCCGAGGTGCGCTCGATCTACGACGCCGCCCAGGACGTGGACATCGCGCTGGTCGGCATCGGCGTGATCGCCGAGCAGACGCCGGGGTTTTGCTCGCTGGCCGAGTCCTACGGCGTGAGCGTCAAGCGGCTGCGACAGCTCGGGGTCGTGGGCGAGATCAACTACCAGCCCTTCGACGCCGAGGGCCGCGTGGTGGACCGGCCCGAGCTGCGCGCGCTCTCGCGGCGGCTCTTGTCCGTGGAGGGCGACCGGCTGCAGGCGCTCTCCCGGCGCGACGACCGCTACGTCGTGGCCGCCTCCGGCGGCAAGGCCAAGGTGGACGCGCTGCGCGGCGCGCTCGCCGGCCGCTTCCTGAACGTCCTCGTCACCGACGAGGACGCGGCCATCGCGCTGCTGCGCCGCTAGCGGGGAGGCTTGTCGCCGGCGGCGGTGGGCACGGAGGCTTCCTCGAAGACGCCCATCCGCCGGAACTTCTCGTAGCGCTCCGTGATCAGCGCCTCGCGCGGCTTGCCCTTCAGCTCGGCCAGCTGATCGCGCAGCGCCGCGCGCAGGCTCGCGGCGGCGCCCTCCCAGTCACGGTGGGCGCCGCCGACCGGCTCGGGGACGATGCCGTCGATCACGCCGAGGCGCAGCAGCTCGGGCGCCGTCGTGCGCATCGCCTCCGCCGCCTCCGGCGCTTTCCCCGCGTCGCCCCAGAGAATCGCCGCGCAGCCCTCGGGTGAGATCACCGAGTAGACGGCGTGCTCGAGCATCAGCACGCGGTTGCCCATGCCGATGGCCAGCGCGCCGCCGCTGCCCCCCTCGCCCGTCACCACGGCGATCATCGGCGTCGGCAGCGAGGCCATGCGCCGGAGGTTGCGCGCGATCGCCTCCGCCTGGCCGCGCTCCTCGGCCCCCAGCCCCGGATAGGCGCCGGGCGTGTCGATGAACGTGACGATCGGCTTGCCGAACTTCGCGGCCAGCTCCATGAGGCGTAGCGCCTTGCGGTAGCCCTCGGGGTGCGGCATGCCGAAGTTGCGCGCGATCTTCTCGCGGGTGTCGCGGCCCTTCTGATGGCCGATCACGACCAGCGACTGGCCCTCGAAGCGCGCCAGCCCCCCGACGATGGCCGGATCGTCACGGAAGAGCCGGTCGCCGTGCAGCTCGGTGAAGTCCTCGAGGAGCAGCTTGCACCAGTCGCGCGTGTGGGGACGCTTGGGATGCCGCGCCAGCTGCGTGCGCTGCCACGGGGTGAGGGCGGCGTAAGTGCGCTGGCGCTGGCGCTCGAGCCGGTCTTGCAGGCGCGCGACCTCGTCCGCGTGCGCCGGGTCGTCGGTGGCCTGCAGCGCCGCGATGCGGAGCTCCAGCTCGAGGAGCGGCTGCTCGAAATCCAGTCCGTCAGGCATAGTCGATCGTCAGCGCCGCCCTGCCCAGCAGCGCCTCGACCTCGCTCACCAGCGCGGGGCCGGCGTCCACCGCGAAGCCGCGCGAGCGGATCACGACCTCCTGGCCGGCCAGCACGACGTGGACGAACACGGGCACGCCGCCCGGGTGCGCCTCGCAGATCGCCCGCAGGGCGGCGAGCCGCGCCTCCGGATTGCCGTTGGCCACGACGCGGATGCGGCAGGCGCCGGCCTCGCCGCCCGCGGCGCGCGGCCGCGCGGCGCCGCCGAGCGCCTGCTCGAGCAGCCGCACGTCCTCCGCGAGGATCACCCGGCCCTTGTCGCCGTCGTCGACGCGCCCGCGGACGACGAGCGGCTCGCGCGAGCGCAGGAAGGGGGCGGCGGCCTTGAAGGGCTCCGGGAACACCGTCACCTCGACCGTGCCCGCCATGTCCTCGAGCGTGACGAAGGCCATACGGTTGCCGCTCTTGGTCGCCGTCTCCTTGAGCGCGGCCACGTGGCCGAGCAGCGTGACGCGCGCGCCGTGGCTGCGCGTCGCGAGATCGCCGGAGGTCGTCACGCCGAGCGACTCGATGACCGCGGCGTACTGCGCGAGGGGGTGGCCGGAGACGTAGAAGCCGAGGACCTCTTTCTCGTAGGCGAGGCGCTGGTCGTCGGGCCATTCGGGGACGACCTCCGCGGGCTCCCGGCGCGCCGGCGCGGCCGAGGGCGGGATGAGCGCGTCGAAGAACGAGGCCTGGCCCTCGCTGCGGTCACGCTGCACGCGCTGGCCGCTCTCCAGCGCGGCGTCGGTCTGCGCCAGCAGGTGGGCGCGCGTCAGGCCGAGCGAGTCGAAGGCGCCCGCCTTGACGAGCGACTCGATGACGCGGCGGTTGACGAGCCGGAGATCCACGCGCGCGCAGAAGTCGTCGAGCGTCTTGAACGCGCCCTCGGCGGCGCGCGTGGCGAGGATCGACTCCATGGCTGCCTCGCCGACGTTCTTGATGGCGGCCAGCCCGAAGCGGATCGTGTCGCTCGCGACGCTGAACTGCACGGCCGACACGTTGACGTCCGGCGGCGAGACCGTCAGGCCCATCGCCCGGCACTCTTCGATGTACTTCACGATCTTGTCGGTGTCGCCCATTTCCGAGGTCAGCAACGCCGCCATGAACTCGACGGGGTAGTTGGCCTTGAAGTACGCCGTCTGGTACGCGACGAGCGCATAGGCGCCGGCGTGCGAGTTGTGGACGGCGATGCCGTTGGCGATGAAGCTGTGCGCGCCCGGAACCTCGATGTCGTACGTCGGCTCGGTGCCCTCGAGCACGAACGAGACCGGCGCCGCCCAGAGCATCGGCGTCGCGGCGAGGCCGGCCGCGCGGGCGCCGGCGCTGCGGCGGGCGGCCACGCGCTCGAAGGCGGCCGCGACGGCGTCGAGGACGGCCACGCGGTCGTCCGGCGCGAGCTTCTCGGCGTTGACCCAGCCGCGATGCGTGAAGATCGGATGCTCCGGCGTGCAGCGGACGCTGAGACCGTTCGTGAGCGTGAGGCGGCCCACCCGACGCACGCCGCTCGGCGTCACGGCGCCGGCGCGGTGCGCGCCGTCCTTGGTCAGCACCAGATCGCCGTCGCGGACGGCCGTGATCGGCCGGCGGGTGCCGTCCGCCATCTCGATCCACGTGTCCGCGCTCAAGCATTTGTTGAAGCCATAGCCCGCGAACTTTTCCATCAGCTCCCAGACGTGCTCGGCCGTGCCCACGCTGGTGCCGCGGTCCACGCAGCCGGCGATGAACTTGTCGCGCTGCTTCGCCATGAGCACGCGGTCCTTCTTGCCCATGGCGCGACGGAGCGTGTCCGCCTCACCCATGGTGAAGCCCGCCATCTCGGAGGCGATCTGCATGATCTGCTCCTGGTACACCATGATCCCGTACGTCTCCCGCGTGAACTTTTCCATGGCGGGATGCTCGTAGGCGATCTTGGCCCGGCCGTGCTTGCGCGCGATGAAGTCCGGGATCAGGTCCATCGGCCCGGGCCGGTAGAGCGAGACCATCGCGATCACGTCTTCCAGACGCTCCGGCTTCAGGCCCCGCAGCGCCTCGCGCATTCCCGAGGACTCCAGCTGGAACACGCCGAACGTCTTGGCCTCCGTCAGGAGCGCGTAGGCTTTCGCGTCGTCCAGCGGCAGCGCGTCGAAGTCGATCGCGATCCCGCGCGACTCCTTGATGAGCTTGGCCGTGTTGGCGAGCACGGTCAGGGTGCGCAGGCCGAGGAAGTCCATCTTGAGCAGGCCGAGCTTCTCGATCGGCCCCATGGCGTAGCCGGTGATCAGCTCCGGCCGCTTCGGGTCCTTGTAGAGCGGCACGTGCTCGTCGAGCGCCTCGTCCGAGATGACCACGGCCGAGGCGTGGACGGAGGCGTGCCGCGTACAGCCCTCGAGCGTCCGCGCGATGGCCCACAGCTCGGCCACACTCTCCTGCCCCTTCACCATGTCGGCCAGCGGCGGCGACTTCTGGTAGGCGTCGTCGAGCGTGATGTTCAGCGGGAAGTTCGGCACCAGCTTGGCGATCCGGTCCACCTCGGCGTAGGTCATGCCGAGCACGCGCCCGACGTCGCGGATAGCCGCCTTCGCGCCGAGCGTGCCGAACGTGATGATGTGGGCGACCCGGTCGCGGCCGTACTTGTCGGCGACGTAGCGGATGACCTCGTCGCGCCGGTCGTCGGCGAAATCGATATCCATGTCGGGCATGGAGACGCGCTCGGGGTTCAAGAATCGCTCGAAGAGCAGCCCGTACCGCATCGGATCGATGTTCGTGATGCCGAGGCAATAGGCGACCAGCGAGCCGGCCGACGAGCCGCGCCCCGGGCCGACCGCGATGCCGTGCTCGCGCGCGTAGTGGATGAAGTCCCAGACCACCAGGAAGTAGCCGGCGAAGCCCATCTTCTCGATGACAGCCAGCTCGTGGCCCAGGCGCGCCTCGATCGCCTCCCCCGGGCTCGGGCCGTAGCGCCGACGCAGCCCCTCGCGCGCCAGGTGCTGGAGGTACGTCTCGAGCGTGTGGCCCTCGGGCACGACGTACTTCGGCAGGTGGAAGCGGCCGAAGTCGAGCGTGAGGTTGCAGCGCTCGGCCACCGCCAGCGTGTTGCGGCAGGCCTCCGGAATGTCGGCGAAGACGAGCGCCATCTCCTCCGCCGACTTGATGTAGAACTCCTCGGTCGAGAACTTCCAGCGGCCGGGGTCGGCCAGGGTGGAGCCCGTCTGGATGCAGAGCAGCGCCTCGTGGGCGCGCCCGTGCCCGGCCTCGAGGTAGTGCGAGTCGTTGGTGCCGACGACCGGCGCCCCGATGGCCCTGGCGATCTGGAGCGTCTCGGCCGTGACGCCCACCTGCTCCGGAATGCCGTGGGCCTGGACCTCCATATAATAGTGGTCGCGCCCGAAGACCTCCTGATACCACCCCGCCGTCTGGCGCGCCTTCGCGACATCGCCGGCCGAGAGCGCCCGGGAGACCTCGGAGTTCAGACAGCCCGAGAGCACGAGCAGGCCGTCGGCGTGCTGCGCCAGCAGCTCACGGTCCACGCGCGGCTTGTAGTAGAAGCCCTCGAGATAGGCCTTCGAGACGAGCCTGATGAGGTTCCTGTAGCCGGCGAGGTCGCGCACGAGCACCGTGAGATGGTTGGCGCCCTCGTAGCCGCCGTCCTGTGAACCCCGCTCGGTGTGCTTGCCGGGCGCCACGTAGAGCTCGCAGCCGAGGATCGGCTTGATGCCCGCCTTCTGAGCGGCCAGGTAGAAGTCGATCCCGCCGAAGAGGTTGCCGTGATCGGTGAGCGCGATGGCCGGGAACTTGAGCTCCTTGGCCTTCTTGACGAGCGGCTCGAGCTGGGCGGCCCCGTCGAGCAGGCTGTACTCGGAATGAACGTGCAGGTGGACGAACTCGGTGTGCTGCACGGCGGGAGGGCTACTCGAGCTCGATGGTGGCGGGGGGCTTGTTCGTGACGTCGTAGAGCACGGCGTCGACGCGCTCGAGGCCGCCGAGCGCGTGCGCCAGCTCCGCCACCAGCGGCGCCGGCAGTCGCGCGAAGTCCGCGGTCATGCCGTCGCGCGAGTTCACCGGCCGCAGGACGATCGTCTCGCGGCCCGGCCCCGAGCCCAGCGGCAGCATCGCCACCGGCATCTGCCAGATCGCGTCGTAGAGGCCGCGGGCGCGCACGAGGCGCGTGACAAGGTCGTCGGCGGCGCGCAACACGGCGATTCGCTGGGGCGTGAGGGCCGCGGGGTGAACGGCGAGGCGGCCGAAGGCGGCGTCGGCGCGCTGGAAGATCACCGCGGCGACGCGGTTGATCGTCCGGTGCTCGTTCGTCACGCGGCGTGCGAACGCCCCGGCCGCCTCGGCCTCCCCGAGCCCGGCCACGGCCAGCAGCCGCGAGTAGCTGCGCTCGTCGCCCTGCACGCCGACCGTGCGGACCGGGACGATCCAGCCCTCGGCCCCCGCCGGCAGGGGGATCGTGGTCGGCTCGAGCGACTCCACCGGCGCACGCGCCTGGGCCCCCAGGCAGCGCACGGCGAGACCCGGGCCGGGGAACGGGTGGCGCCACACCACGTCGTGCGGCAGCCCCAGCTCCTCGCCGAGCACGCGCACCTCGTCCTTGTAGAAGTCGACGAGCGGCTCGATGACGCGGCCCGCGTCGATCAGCGCCTGGATGCGCTCGACACGGTTGTGGTGCGTCTTGATCTTCGCGGCGTGGCGCGCGCCACCCGACTCGATCGTGTCGGGATAGATGGTCCCCTGCCCGAGCAGCCACTCCTCCTCACGCAGGCCCAGCCGCGCGAACTCGTCCTCCTGCACGGCGACGAACGTCTCGCCGATGATGGCGCGCTTGTCCTCGGGATGGATGACGCCGCGCAGGCGGCCGAAGAAGTCGGCGCTGCGGTCGACGCGCCGGACCGTGCGGGCACCCAGCGCCGTCGTCAGATACTGCATGGCCTCGGCGTCGCCCTCGCGCATGAAGCCCGTGTCGACGTAGAGGCCGAGCACGCGCTCCGGGCCGAGCGCCCGCGCGCAGAGGGAGAACGCGACGGTGGAGTCCACACCGCCGCTGATGAGGAAGAACACCTTGCGGTCGCCGGCGGCGCGCCGGATGTCGGCGACGACCTGGTCGACGCGGGCGCGCGGATCCCAGTCCTCGCGGCAGCCGCAGACGTCGAAGACGAAGGTGCGGTAGATCTCGGTGCCGTGCTCGGTGTGGACGACCTCGGGATGGAACTGCAGGCCGAACAGCCGGCGGCCGGCATGCTCCATCGCGGCCACCTTGCAGTCGTCCGTCTCGCCGGTGATGACGAAGCCCGGCGGCACGTCGACCACCGTGTCGCCGTGGCTCATCCAGACGGTGAACTGGCGCGCGGGCAGGCCGCGAAAGAGCCGGCCCTCGCCCGCGTGCAGCGAGGAGTGGCCATATTCCTTCGTCGTCCCCGGCTCGACGCGGCCCGCGAGATCGCGCGCGAGCAGCTGGTGGCCGTAGCAGATGCCGAGGATCGGCACGCCGAGCTCGTAGATCGCGCGATCCACCGACGGGCTCGTCGGCTCGGTGACGCTGGCCGGCCCCCCCGAGATGATGAGGCCGCGTGCGCCCCGGAAGTCGGTGGCGGGCCGGTGGACGTCGGCGACGACGGCGTGAACGCCCAGCTCGCGGATGCGGCGGGCGATGAGGTGGCAGTACTGCCCGCCGGCGTTGAGGACGACGATCTGGTTCACGGGCGGCGCGGCCCTAGCGTGGACGCCCCAGCTTCTGCGCCTGCTGGAAGACCTTGCCTTCGGTCTTGATGGTGGGCGCGATGATCAGCTCGGTCTGCTGCAGCTCGCGGATCGACTGGGCCCCCACCGAGCCCATGCAGGTGCGGATGGCCCCGACGAGGTTCAGCGTGCCGTCCTCCGTGAAGGCCGGCCCGAAGAGGATCTGCTCGAGCGAGCCCGCGATGCCGACGCGGATGCGCGTGCCGCGCGGCAGGTTCGCGTGCGGCGTTGCCATGCCCCAGTGATAGCCGCGCCCGGGCGCCTCGGTCGCGCGCGCGAAGGCCGAGCCGATCATCACGGCGTCGGCGCCGGAGGCGAAGGCCTTGCACACGTCGCCGCCCGTGGTCATGCCGCCGTCGGTGATGACCGGGATGTAGCGGCCCGTCCTCTTGTAATGGAAGTCCCGCGCGGCGGCGGCGTCGGCGGTGGCCGTCACCTGCGGCACGCCCACGCCGAGCACCTCGCGGCTCGTGCAGGCCGCGCCCGGGCCCACGCCGATCAGCAGCGCGTCGGCGCCGACCTCCATCAGCTCCAGGCACGCCTCATACGTGACGACGTTGCCGATGACGAGCGGGATGGCGAGCTGCTTCTTGAGCGTCTTGAGATTCACGGGCGTGTATTCGGTCGCGATGTGGCGCGCGGTGGTGACCGTGGACTGCACGACGAAGATGTCAGCGCCGGCTTCCTGCGCGATCTGGCCGAAGCGCTCGGCGCGCTGCGGGATCGACGAGACGACGGCGGGACCGCCGCCCTTCTTGATCTGGCGGATGCGCTGGTGGATCAGCTCTTCCTTGATGGGCTCGCTGTAGATCGACTGGATGATCTTGGTGGCTTCTTCCTGGCTGGCGGAGACGATCCGGTCGAGCACGTCGTCGGGGTTGGCGTAGCGCGAGAAGATGCCCTCGAGGTTCAGGACGGCGAGGCCGCCGTGGCGACCCATCTCGATGGCGAGCTTGGGGCCGACGACGCCGTCCATGGCGGCCGCGATGATGGGCAGGGCGTAGCGATGGCCACAGAGCTCCCAGGAGACGTCGACTTCGTTGGGGTTGACGGTCAGGCTGCCCGGGACGAGCGCGATATCGTCGAAGCCGTACGCAGCCCTGGCCTTGCGCCCCCGGCCGACCCACATCCCCATGTCGTTCCTCCCGGCTGGCCTGCGATCCCCGCCGGGCCCTATCCCCAAATATAGGGGATGCCCGGCCCGCCCATCACTAGATTTGGTGCAGTATACCGGCCACCCCGGCGGGTGTCAATGCAGCCGCGCCGCGTCACCGCCCCTGCGCGCGGGTCCATAAGAGCCGCAACCCCTCCAGCCCGAGGTCCTCGTTCACGGAGTCGATCGAGCGCGCGACGTTGGCGATCAGCGCGGCGTGGCCGCCGGTGGCGATGCACTTCGGACGGCCCGCCATCTCGGCTTTCATGCGGTCGACGAGGCCGTCCACCAGCCCGGCGTAGCCATAGACCACGCCGGACTGGATGTTGGTCACGGTGTTGCGCCCGATCGCCTCCTTCGGGCGCACCAGCTCGACGCGGTACAGGCGCGCGGCGCGGGCGATGAGCGCCTCGGTGGCGGTGAAGATGCCCGGCGCGATGGCGCCGCCGATGAACTCGCCCGCGGCGTTCACGCAGTCGAAGGTGGTCGCGGTGCCCAGATCGACCACGATGAGCGGCGGGCCATAGAGGGCGGCGGCCGCGACCGACTTCGTGATCCGGTCGGCGCCGACCTCGCGCGGGTTGTCGACGGCGAGCGGCATGGCGACGTTCACGCCGGGCTCCACCGAGTAGGGCGCGACGGCGAAGTACTTCTCGCACATCGACTCGAGCGTCTGCTGCACCGGGGGCACCACGTTGGAGAGCGCGACGCCGTCGATCTGCCGCGGCTCGATGCCGCGCGTGCGCAGCAGGGTCTCGATGAAGAGGCCGTACTCGTCGGCCGTCTGCTCCCGCCGGCTCGTGAGCCGCCACGACACCCGCAGACGGTCGCCCTCGTACACGCCGACCTTCGTGTTGGTGTTGCCGACCTCGAGCACGAGCAGCAACTCAGACGACTCCCAGCTCGCCGGCCACCACGCGATGCCGCCGCCCGCCGACCTCCAGCACGAGCGCGCCGTCGGCGTCGAGGTCCACGGCCACCCCGGTGACGCCGTCCACCGAGACGCGGCGACCGATCGTGTCCGCGAGCGCCAGCCAGCGCGCGCGCACCGGCGCGAGGCCGTCGCGCTCCAGCTGCGCGCGCCAGCCGTCGAAGGCCTCGAGCAGCGCCGCCAGCGCCGCGTCGCGCTCGACTATCTTGCCGGTCTCGAGCAGGACCGACGTGGCGCGTTCGGCGAGCCCCGCCGGAAACGCGCGCTGGCCCAGGTTGACCCCGATGCCGACGGCGATCACGCCCACCGCCCCGGCCGTGCCGGGGCCGCCGGCGGCCGGCATGCGGCTCTCGAGGAGGATGCCGGCGATCTTCCGGCCGCCGACGAGGACGTCGTTGGGCCACTTCAGCCGCGCGCCCAGCCCCGCCACGCACGCGAGGGCGTCGGCGACGGCGAGCGCGCTGACGAGCGAGTAGCCGCCCCAGCGCTCCGGCGTGGCCCGCGGGCGAACGAGGATCGAGGTCAGCAGACTCGTGCCCGCCGGCGCGTCCCACGCGCGCCCGCGCCGGCCGCGCCCGGCGGCCTGGTAGTCGGCGACCACGACCGTGCGGTCCGACGCTCCCTGCCCGGCGAGGTCGAAGATCGTGCCCTGCGTGGAGTCCACGCGCGGCAGGTGGACGATCGTCATCCCACCCACTCGAGGCTCGCCACGAGCTTCTCGCGCAGGGCCTCCTGCTCGGCGACCTTCTCGCGCTCCTTCTCCACGATGTCGGCCGGCGCCCGCTCCGCGAACTCCGGGCGCGCGAGCTTGGCGCGGCCGAAGGCGATCGCCTCCTCGGCGCGCCGGATCTCCTTCGCCAGCCGCTGCCGCTCGGCCGCGAGGTCGACGAGGCCCTCGAGACCCACGTAGAGCTCGGTGGCCCCCACCACGCCGAGCCCCGAGTTGCGCGGGCGGCTGGCGCGCGGATCCACGGTCAGCCTCGCCCGCGCGAGCGACTGCACGAGCGGCGCGTGCGCGCGCAGGAGGACGGTGTGGGCGCCGGCCGTCTTCGCGGTGACCGCCAGCGTGGCGCCCGGCGGCACGCGCATCTCGCCGCGGATGTTGCGGATCGCGGTGACCGCGCCCATGACGACGCCCATGTCGCGCTCGGCGGTCGCGTCGACCTGCCGGCGCGAGGCGGTCGGATATGGCGCGATCATGATCGAGTCGCCCTCGTGGGGCAGCCGCTGCCAGAGCTCCTCGGTGATGAACGGCATGAACGGATGCAGCAGGCGTAGCGTCGTCTCGAGCGTCGTCACGAGCGTGTGCTGGGTGGCGAGGCGCCGCGCCGCATCGTCGCTGCGATAGAGGTCGAGCTTGGCGATCTCGAGATACCAGTCGCAGACCTCGCTCCACACGAACTGGTAGAGCGTGGACGTCGCGTCGCTGAAGCGGTAGCTCGCGAGCGCGGCGCGGACGTCCAGTGTCGCGGCCGCCAGCCGGCTCGCGATCCAGCGCGCGGCGAGATCAGATCGCGGGCGGCGCGCCGCCGCGGCGGCGTCGTAGCCCTCGAGGTTCGACAGCGCCAGCCGCGACGCGTTCCACAGCTTGTTGGCGAAGTTGCGCGAAGCCTCGAGACGATCCTCGGTGATGCGCACGTCGCGCACGCTGGGGGCGGCCAGGCCGGCCAGCGTGAAGCGCAGGGCGTCGGTGCCGTAGCGGTCCATCAGGACGAGCGGATCCACCACGTTGCCGCGCGTCTTGGACATCTTCTGGCCTTCCGGGTCGCGGACGAGCGTATGGATGTACACGTCGCGGAACGGCACCTGGCGCGTGACCTGCAGCCCGAGCATGGCCATGCGCGCCACCCAGAAGAAGAGGATGTCGTAGCCGGTGACGAGCAGCGACGTCGGATAGAACGTCTTCAACTCGAGCGTCTTGTCGGGCCAACCCAGCGTCGAGAACGGCCAGAGCCCGGAGGAAAACCACGTATCGAGGACGTCGGGATCCTGACGCACCGGGCCCTTACACTTGGGACAGGCTGTGAGGTCCGTGCGCGAGACGTGGATCGAGCCGTCGCGCTCGCAGTACCAGGCCGGGATGCGATGGCCCCACCAGAGCTGCCGCGAGATGCACCACGGTCGGATGTGGTCCATCCAGTGGTAGTACGTCTTCGTCCAGCTCTCCGGGATGATCCGGATCTTGCCGGTGCGCACCGCGGACACCGCCTTGCGCGCCAGCGGCTTGACGTTCACGTACCACTGCTTGGAGACGAGCGGCTCCACGACCGTCTTGCAGCGGTAGCAGACGCCGACGGCATGCCGGTACGGTTCGATGCGGTCGATGAGGCCGAGCGCCTGCATGTCCTCGACGATCTTCTTGCGCACCTCGAAGCGGTCCAGACCAGCGTACTTGCCCGCGGCCGCCGTCATCTTGCCGTCGAAGCCGATGACCGTACGGACCGGCAGCTTGTGGCGCCGGCCGATCTCGAAGTCCACGGGATCGTGGCCGGGCGTGACCTTGATGACGCCGGTACCGAACTTCGGATCGACCGCCGCGTCGGCGACCACCTTCACGCGGATGTTGCCGTCGACGGACGGGATGTCGAGGGTCTTGCCGACGTACTTCTTGTAGCGCTTGTCCTTGGGATGCACGGCGAGGCCGGTGTCGCCGAGCTTGGTCTCTGGCCGCACGGTGCCGAGCGTGAGCGGGCCGTACTTGATGTAGACGAACTCGGCGTCGCGCTCCTCGCGCTCCACCTCCAGATCCGAGAGGACCGTCTGGCAGCGCGGGCACCAGTTGACGATGTAGTCGTCGCGGTAGATCAGCCCTTCCCGGTAGAGGCGCACGAAGACCTCGCGCACCGCGCGCGACAAACCCGCGTCCATCGTGAAGCGCTCGTGAGACCAATCGCAGGAGGCGCCGAGCCGCTTGAGCTGGCGGATGATCGTGCCGCCGGACTCCTCCTTCCAGCGCCACACCCGGCGCAGGAACTCCTCACGGCCGACCTCGTCCTTCGTCTTGCCCTCGGCAGCGAGTTGGCGCTCCACGACCACCTGGGTCGCGATGCCCGCGTGGTCGGTGCCGGGGACCCAGAGGGTGTTGAAGCGCTCCATGCGCTTCATGCGCACCATGACGTCCTGCAGGGTGATGTCGAGCGCGTGTCCCATGTGCAGCGAGCCCGTGACGTTCGGCGGCGGGATGACGATCGAGAACGGCTTCTTCTTCGACGGGAGCTCGGGCCGGAAGTAGCCGTGCTTCTCCCAGATCGGATACCAGCGCGCCTCGACGGCAGCGGGCTCGTAGCGGTCGGAGATGGCGGCGGTGTCGCGCGACCGGTCGCTCATGCGCGGTGCGTCATTGTAACGGGGTCCGTCGCTCATTGCATCACCGGGGCGGCGGCGGTCAGGCGCCAGCGGACCCCGGCGCGGCGGAACGTGAGGCTCCACGGACGGCGATCCGCGCTCGTGGCCGCGATCGAGACGGTCTCCCGCACACCGTCGGCGGCGTCGCACGCGGGCTCGGAGACCAGGGCCGGCAGGCTCGCGCGCAGCGCGGGATCGGGCACGACCGTGGCCAGCGCCTGCTCGTCGCGCTCGGCGAGCGCGGCGAAGAGCCGCGTGACCGCCGCGTGCAGCTCGCGGTGCCACGCGTTGTGCTGCTGGCGGCTCACGCGCATCAGCGTGCCCTGCGCCGGCACGAGCCGGTACACGTCCTCCTGCTCGGTCTGGCCCTCGCAGCCCGGCGTCCAGCCGGGATAGTGCAGCTCGTAGCGCAGGCGGATCTCGCCCGGGCGCACGACCCAGGCGCGCGCGTGGAGCCCATCGGGAAACAGCGTCGCGGTGGACCAGGTGACGCGCACGCCATCGGCGTGGGCGCGGACGAGATCGACGCGCAGCGGGCGCGTGCCACGCCCGGACGCCGCGCCCTCCCACGTGGCGAGGAACTGCGGCTCGCCGGCGCCCGCCAGCGGCGTCACGCTGGGGCGGCCCTCGCGGTAGAGCGTGGCGAGCAGCGCCGCCTCGTCGTGCAGCGGGCCGTACACGCGCACGCTGTTGCCGCCGCCCGCCTCGGTGAGCCGGAAGGCGCCGACCACGAGGCGGCCGAGCCGCGCCAGCCGGATCTGGGCGCCGCCCCACGCCTCGCCGAACGCGTCGAGGCGATCCTGCAAGAACTCGGGCGAGGCGAAGACGCCGCCGGAGGCAAGGCTCTCGACGATCTCGTCGTCGAGGAGCGCGTAGATGTCGCGGTACGCCTCCGCGGGGTTGTCCGGCTCGGCGAGGTCGCCGAGGGCGAGGCGCGAGGAGGCCAGCTCGCGAAAGCGCTCGAGGCGGTCGGGCTCGCGCCCCGCCCGCGCGCGCGTCGCCGCGATCGTGCTCGTGGCGGCGATCGTGACGAGGAGGGCGGCGAGGACCGTGAGCAGCGTCCGGCGCCGGAGTCGCGTCACGGAGGGTATGGTACAACAGTCGAGTGAAGTCGCCAGCGGTGCCGGTCCTCGACCGCTACCTGACCCGGGAGTTGATCTCGCCCTTCTGCTTCGGCGGCGCGCTCTTCACGTTCTTCCTCGTCATCGACCGCATCTACCACCTCACCGAGCTCGTCATCACCAAGGGCGTGCCCTTCCACCTCGTGCTGCAGCTGCTGATCTTCATGCTGCCGTCGTTCCTCGCCCACACGCTGCCCATGGCGCTGCTGGTGGCCGTGCTGCTGGCGGGCGGCCGCCTGGCCGGTGACCTCGAGATCATCGCGTTCAAGGCGGCGGGCGTCAGCGTGCTGCGGCTCTTCCGGCCGGTGATGCTGGCCGCGGTGGTGATCACGGCGGCCACCGCGGTGCTCACCCTCGTCGTGAACCCGCTCGCCAACGAGGAGTTCCAGCGCCAGCTCTTCCGGATTCTCCAGACGCGCGCCGTGAGCGGGCTGCACGAGCGCGTCTTCAACGGCACCTTCGGCGACGTCATCATCTACGTGGAGGACGTGAGCGCCTCGCAGGTGGCGTTGCGCGGCCTGCTCGTCTCCGACGAGCGCGACCAGAAGATCTCACGCATCATCACCGCGCGTGAGGGACGGCTGCTGACCGACGAGGCCAACCGCCGCCTCACCCTGCGCCTGATCAACGGTGCGGTCAACGAGGCCGACGTGCTCCCCGCCTCGCCGCCGCGCCTGCCCGGCGTCAACCAGAGCCCGACGGGCGGCGCTGCCGCGCCCTCGCGCTACCGCTACACGAACTTCGCGATCTACGACATGAGCCTGTCGGTGGACTCGCCGCTGAAGAGCACGACGAGCGTGGCGAAGCCCGAGAAGGACCTGGGACTGGGGGCGCTGCTCGCGCGCATCGAGGAGCTCGCCGGCGACGCCCACGGCCGCGTGCCGTATGAGGTCGAGCTGCACAAGCGGTTTGCGTTCCCGCTGGCCGCGCTCGTGTTCCCGCTCGTCGCCTTCCCGCTCGCCGTGCGGTCACATCGCGGCGGCCGGTCCATCGCGCTCGCCGGGAGCCTGGTGATCCTCGTCTCGTACTACATGCTCCTGACGTCGCTGGAGGGGTCCGCCCTGCGCGAGGGCATCCCCGCCTGGATCGCCATCTGGACACCGAACATCACGTTCGCGATCATCGGGCTCACGCTGCTCGTGGCCACGGCCCGCGAGTGGCGGGCGCCGCGTCTCACCTTCGCCTGGCGGGCGCTCGACGCGCTCCGCCCGCTGATGCCGGGGACGCGCGCGTCGACGGGGACGGCCCGCGTGGGCCACGGCGCCACCGACTCGACGCACATCCTCGACCGCTACCTCATGCGCGAGTTCCTCGCCTTCCTCGGCATCGGGCTCGCGGTGGCGGCGGCGCTCTACGTCGTCGTCGACCTGGGAGAGACGCTCAACCGGTTCCTGCGCGTCAAGCCGCCGCTCATCTACATCTTCGAGCACTTTCTCTACCGGCTGCCGGCGGCGCTCCACGAGGGACTGCCGGTCGTCATGCTCGTGGCGACGATCTTTCTGTTTCTCTCGCTGAGCCGGTTCCACGAGCTGACCGCGATGAAGGCCGCCGGCATCAGTCTCTACCGTGTGAGCGCGCCCGTGCTCTTGATGGGCCTGTCGGTGGCCGTGAGCGCGATGCTCTTCCAGGAGCTGTTCTTGCCGCGCCTGAACGAGCTGGGCGAGGAGGTGGACCGCGTGAAGATCCGGGGCCAGCTCCCCCGCCACCTCCAGTCGCGCCAGCGGCTGTGGCTCCGCAGCGCGGACAGCCGCTTCTATCGCGTCGAGCTCTTGAGTCCCGGGACGAGCGACCTCTACGGGGTGACGATTTTGGAGATGGACCGCCAGTTCCGGCTGCTCAACCGGCTCGACGCCCGGCAGGCGCACTGGACGGAGGCGGGCTGGGAGCTGCGCGACGGCGCCTTCCGCGAGATCGAGCCCGGCGGCACCGTGCAGACGGTGCCGTTCACGTTCACCGCCCTCGAGCTCAACGAGGACATCGAGGAGTTCACGCGGATCCACAAGGACTTCGAGTCGATGAGCTACTGGGAGCTGCGCGACTACGTGGCGCGTCTCGAAGCCGCCGGCTTCCAGGCCAAGAAATACCTGGTCGCGCTCTATTCCAAGCTCTCCTTTCCGCTCGTGAACCTCGTGATGGTCCTCGTCGCCATCCCGTTGGCGCTGCAGTCGCCGCGCGGCGGCCGGCTCTTCGGCGTCGGCCTCGCCATCGCCATCATGGCCGGCTATCTCGTCGTCCACTACGTGGCGCTGGCGTTCGCGCGCGCCGACCTCCTGCCGGCGTTCGTGGCCGCGTGGACGGCGAACGTCATCTTCTTCGGGATCGGCACGTCGCTGTTTCTCCGCGCGCGGACGTAGGCGCCGTCCGGCGCTCGCCGGCGGCGGGGCGGCCCCGTTCGACCACGCAAATCGCCAACGGTTTTGGCGCCTGTCGGCGTGCCACGATTGACCGCCGGAACCGACGCAGTACCCAGAAGACACGGGTCTCACGGGGCCGCGCTGCCACCCCCCGAGCGCCGCGCCGTGGACCAACCACGCCGAACATCGAACGCCGTACCTCAGGCCGCCGCACCTCAGGACTGTGACGCCAAACGGCGGCGGGTCAGGCGCCAGGCGACGGCGGCGAAGAGCGCGGCCGGGAGCCAGACCCAGACGGCTTCGCTGGCGAGCACGGCCATGCCCCAGGCGCTGAGGAAGGGACGGAGACCGAGGGGCGAGACGACGATCGGCCGCCACGGCAGGTAATAGCGGCGCGTGTCGAACGGCGCGAGCAACGCCACGCCGATGCCGCCGTCGGTCATCGCGTCGAGGACGCCGTGCGAGGCCGTCACCAGGAACAGATAGAGCCAGAGCCGCCGGCGGGTGCCGCGCGGGACCAGCAGCGGAGCCAGGGCGGCGGCGAGCACGGCCGCGAAGGAAAGCGAGTGCGTCAGGCCGCGATGGCCGAGCACGGAGCCGAGCGGTACGCCGGCGTAGACGCCGAGGACGTCGGCGTCCGGCAGGACGGCACAGAGGGCGCCGGCCCACCAGACACGCGCGCGCCAGCCCGCGCGGCGGAACGCGGGGCCGAGCGCCAGCGCGGCCACGGCGTGCGACATGACCGTCGGCATCGCGCCGGCCCGTGGGCGATCAGCGCGCGCCGGAGAGCGTGCGCAGCGCCTCTTCGAGGCGCTTCTGCTCGGCGCCGTACGCGGCCCAGTCGCCCCGCCGCAGCGCGTCCTGCGAGCGCGTCCACGCCTCCAGCGCCCGCTGGGTCGCCGCCCGCTCCACCCCGCCCGGCGACGGCGCCGGACCGGGCCCCGCGGCCGTCGTCGGCGCCGCCGGCGTCGGCGCCACGCGGCCGGCGAAGATGCGCGAGAGCGACTGCTCCAGCGTCGGCTCCATCGCGATCTGGTTGCCGTAGGCCACGATGACCCGGCGCAGCTCGGGCAGCGCGCCCTGCTCGGCGGCGAGATAGAGCGGCTGGACGTAGATCAGCGACTGCTCGATGGGAATGGCGAGCAGCGAGCCGCGGATCACCGTCGAGCCACGCTGGTTCCAGAGCGAGAGCTGCTGCGAGATGACGGGGTCCTGATCGATGCGCGCGTCAACGAGGCGCGGACCATAGACGTTCTTCTGCTTGGGGAAGTTGTAGACGATGAGCCGGCCGTAGTGCGCCGGGTCGGAGCGCGCGGCCAGCCACGCGATCATGTTGTCGCGGCGGCTCGGGTTGAAGAGGGTCAGGAGGATGAACTCCTCCTTCGCCTCGCCGGGCAGCCGCATGATCGTATAGTACGGCTCCATCTCGCGCTCACGGCCCTCGAGGGTGCGCCGCGGGATGGCCCAGAGGTCTTCCTTGTTGTAGAAAACTTGCGGATTCTCCATGTGGTAGACGGCGTACTTGCGCGCCTGGATCGCGAAGAAGTCCTCGGGATAGCGGATGTGCCGGCGCAGGTCCTCCGGCATCTGCTCGAGCGGCCGGAGCAGCCCGGGGAACGCCGCCGCGTAGGCGCGCACGATCGGGTCGCCGGCGTCGGCGATGTAGAAGCGCACCGAGCCGTGATAGGCGTCGACGGTCACCTTCACCGAGTTGCGGATGTAGTTGCCGATGCCGCGCACGGGATCGGAGTACGGATAGCGGTCGCTGGTCGTGTAGCCGTCGAGCATCCACGCGAGCCGCCCATCGTCGGTCACGACCATGTAGGGATCGCGGTCGAAGCGGAAGAACGGCGCGATGAGCCGGATGCGCTCGCCGATCGTGCGGTGGATGAGGATCCGGCTCTCGGCCGTGAGGTCATCGGACAGCACGATCTTGGGCTCGCCGAAGCGGGCGGCGAACAGCAGCCGACGGGCCCAGCTGCCGATCGCGATCCCGCCCTCGCCCTGGTAGCGCGCGTAGACGTTCTGGTCGCCGGCGGGATAGTCCAGCTCCTGCGAGCGCGTGCGCACCAGCGCGTACTCGTTCGACGACTCCGCGTAGTAGATCTCCGGGCGCGAAATCTTCGGGAAGCCATCGGAGGAGCGCGGCGGGATGTCTTTCACGAAGAACTCGGGCAGCCCTTCGGGCGTGACGCGGTTGACCGGACCCACCACGATGCCGTAGCCGTGCGTGTAGGTGAGGTGCTCGTTGATCCAGTTGCGCCCGCCCTGCAGGTGCTGGTACGAGAGCTCGCGCGGCGACAGCATGAGCTGCCGGTATTCGCTGTTGACGACGTACCGGTCGTTGTCCACGTCCTGGAACTTGTAGTAGGTCCGGATCTCCTGCAGCTGCGCGAAGGTGCGCAGCAGCGGGCGGTAGTCCCAGAGCCGGATGTTCTTCAGGGTGGCCTCGTTGCGCGCCAGCGCGCGCGCGTCGAGGTTCTCGTCGGCGGGGAACTCCTTTTCCTGGATGCGGTCGAGGCCGTAGGCGGCGCGCGTCATCCGGATGTTCGCCTCGAGGTACGGCCGCTCGGCCTCCAGCTCGTTGGGGGCCACGCGCAGGCGCTGGAGGAACGCCGGGTACACGCCGAGGCCCAGCACCCACACCACGAGGAGCGCGGCGCCGGCGCCCGCGAGCAGCCGGAGCCCGGGCCGCATGATCTGCGCCGCGCACGCGACGGCGGTGAGCGTGGCCAGCACGGCCAGCGCCCCCAGCATCGGCAGGCTGGCGTGAGAAGCCCACCGCCTTGAGCGCCAGCAGGGCGGCGCCGAGCAGCAGCAGGTGCGTGCGCGCGCCGCCGGCCAGCCGTGGGCCGCGCGTGGTGAGCACGAAGCTGCGCTGGAGCACGTACACGGCGAGGGTCAGCACCGCGGTGCCCGCCACCAGCGTCATCGCCCACGCGTGCACGAGCCGCCAGAACGGCAGGAAAAAGACGAAGAACCCCAGGTCGAAGGCGAACACGGGATCCTTGACGCCGAAGGGGGGGCCGTTGAGGTAGCCGAGGACCGTCTCCCAGTGCGCGCTCGCGCGCAGCCCCGAGACGATCGCGATCAGCAAGAGGACGACGGGCAGGAAGCGGCGGATGAGCGGCTCGATCACCACCCGCCCCGGCAGGCCGAGCTGGTCCTCGAGCTCCCAGAGCACGTCGGGGGCGGCGGTGCGCGCGGCGACGGTGAGGTTCGCCCAGAGGAAGAGGGCGACGGCGAGGGCGACGGCGCCGAACAGGCCGCCGCGCAGCGAGAGCGTGGTCAGGAAGACCTGGCTGTAGCCGACCTCCTGGAACCACAGCCAGTCGGTGTACATCGGGACGAGCTGCAGCACCGCCGCCAGCACCACCAGCGCGAGGACCAGGAACGCCAGCGGCTGGGGAGAGCGCATCGGCCGCGCCCGGCGGGCGGGGCTACGTCCCGTGCCGCCAGGAGGCGAGGTACGACTCCTGATCGGACGTGAGATCGTCGATCTCGACGCCCATCGATGCCAGCTTGAGGCGCGCGATCTCGAGGTCGATCTCACGCGGCACCACGTACACCTTGCGCTCGAGCGTCTTGGCCTTCTTCGCCATGAACTCGGCGGACAGCGCCTGGTTGGCGAAGCTCATGTCCATGACGGCGGCGGGATGGCCCTCGGCGGCGGCGAGGTTGATGAGCCGCCCCTCGCCCAGCACGAACACGCGCCGCCCGCCGGCGAGCTGGAACTCCTCGACGAACGGCCGCACGACGCGGCGGGCGGTGGCGAGCTGCGCGAGGGCCACGAGGTCGATCTCGACGTTGAAGTGGCCGGAGTTGGCGAGGATCGCCCCGTCCTTCATCCGCGTGAAGTGCTCCTTGCGGATGACCGAGGTGTTGCCGGTCACGGTGACGAAGAGGTCGCCGACCTCGGCCGCGTCCGGCATCTTCATGACCGAGAAGCCGTCCATCACCGCCTCCAGCGCGCGCATCGGCTCGACTTCGGTGACGATCACATGGGCGCCCATGCCCTTGGCGCGCGTGGCCACGCCGCGCCCGCACATGCCGTAGCCCGCGACCACCAGCGTCTTGCCGGCGAGCAGGACGTTGGTGGCGCGCAGGAGGCCGTCGATCGTCGACTGGCCGGTGCCGTAGCGGTTGTCGAAGAGGTGCTTGGTGTCGGCGTCGTTCACCGCGATGACGGGAAACGCCAGCACGCCCTCCTTTTCCATGGCCCGCAGGCGGATCACGCCCGTGGTGGTCTCCTCGGTGCCGCCGATGACGCCCTTCACGAGGTCGCGGCCGAGGTTGCTCTCGCCGTGGAGCTGGCTGATCAGGTCGGCGCCGTCGTCCATGGTGATCTGCGGGCGCGTCTTCAGCACGGCCTCGAGGTGGCGGTAATAGGTCGCGTTGTCTTCGCCCTTGTGGGCGTACACGGGGATGTCGTACTCCTTCACGAGCGCCGCCGCCGTGTCGTCCTGCGTGGAGAGCGGGTTCGACGCGCACAGCGCGACCTGGGCGCCGCCCGCCTTGAGCGGAGCCCCTTGAGCGGCTGCTCCTTGGCGAAGCGCTCGCGGACCTGGCGGAGGACGGGCATCGACTGCTCCGCCCACTCGATCTTCAGCCGCCCCTCCGCCGCCAGCCCAAGATTCTTGACGTCGTGCTCAACCATGCTCCGCTCGTCCTTTCGTGAGAACCGCCAACGGTCTGGGTTTGCCGCTCTTCGAGCGGCGGCTTGGCCGCCGCAATCGAGGTCCTGGGGGGAGGCATCGGAGGGGGCCGTCGAGGCCCCCTCCGACGTTCGAAAGGGGGCAGAGCCCCCCTCCGAGTTACACTCGAGCGTCGTCCCGCAGATCCTTCACGCGATCGGTGCGCTCCCAGGTGAAGTCGGGCTCCGGGCGACCGAAGTGTCCGTAGGCGGCCGTCTTCTTGTAGATCGGCCGGCGCAGGTTGAGGTACTTGATGATCCCCGCCGGCGTGAAGTCGAAGTGGCGGCGGATCAGCTCCTCGAGCCTCGCGTTCGACACCTTGCCCGTGCCGAACGTGTCCACCATGATCGAGACGGGGTCGGCGACGCCGATGGCGTAGGCCACCTGCACCTGCGCGCGGTCGGCGAGGCCGGCGGCCACGATGTTCTTGGCCACGTGGCGCGCCATGTAGCAGGCGGAGCGATCGACTTTCGTCGGGTCCTTGCCGGAGAAGGCGCCGCCGCCGTGCGGGCACGAGCCGCCGTACGTGTCGACGATGATCTTGCGCCCGGTCAGGCCCGTGTCGCCCATCGGTCCGCCCGTCACGAAGCGCCCGGTCGGGTTGATGTGGAAGACGCACTTCTTGCGGTCGATCATCTCGGCCGGGATCGTGGGCATGATCACCTGCTCGATGATGTCCTGGCGGATCTGGTCGTTGGAGACCTCGGGGCTGTGCTGCGTGGAGACGACGACCGTCTCCACCGCGGTGGGCTTGCCGTCGACGTAGCGCACGCTGACCTGCGACTTGCCGTCGGGGCGGACGTAGTCGATCGCGCCCGACTTGCGCCGCTCGCTCAACCGCATCACGAGCTTGTGGGCGAGCATGATCGGCAGCGGCATCAGCTCGGGCGTCTCGTTGCACGCGTAGCCGAACATGAGGCCCTGGTCGCCGGCCCCGAGGTTGTCCACACCCATGGCGATGTCCGACGACTGCTCGTCGATGGCGGCGATGACGCCGCACGTCTCGAAGTCGAACCCGTACTTGGCGCGCGTGTAGCCGATCTCGCGGATCGTCTCGCGTGCCACGCGCGGGATGTCCACGTAGCAGTTGGTCGTGATCTCCCCCGCCACGACGACGAGGCCGGTCGTCAGCAGCGTCTCGCACGCCACCCGCCCCGTCGGATCCTGGCGGATGATCGCGTCCAGCACCGCGTCGGACACCTGGTCGGCGATCTTGTCGGGGTGACCCTCGGTCACCGACTCCGACGTGAACAGATGCTCATCCCGCGCCATCGGTCAAGCCTCCTGGAGTCGAATTCGGCGCCACTGTAGCACGCTGGTCGGGGACCCTCAAGGCAAAGGCCGCCGCAGGCGGCGTTTCATCTCGTCGAGGAGCGGCACGCTCCACGGATCGCGCTCGCGCAGCACGGCCAGGTAGTAGGACGTCCACTGGCCGAGGTACGTGAGCGTGAGCAGGCGCGCCAGGCGGCCGGCGCCGCGGCCGCGCGCCTCGCTGAGGCCGCCCGCGCTGGGCGCGATGAGGTCGCGCAGAACGCGAAAGCGCTGCGCGATCTCCGGCGACTCCCCCGCGTCGCGCAGGAGGATCGCGTGCATGTCCTTGGCGGCGGGCGGCTGCCAGGCCTCGATCTCGTTGTGATTCATCTCGGGCAGCGCCCCGGCGAGCGCGAAGGTCTTGGCGTTCTCCTCCACGTCGGTCTTCCACCGGTAGGCGACGGTGCCGGTGGCAGGCCCGCCGTAGATCGCGGGCACGCGATCGCCGATCGAGAGCGCCAGGCGTTTGGCCTCGTTGTCGGCGGCCGGCCGCGCGGGCCCCAGCTCGGCGGCCAGCGCCTCGACGGCGGCGAGCGCCTCGTCCACCTCGGCCGGCGTCGCCACCGTCACACCGCAGCCCGCGAGCAGGCCCACCGCGGGCAGGAAGAGATAGCCGAGGGCCATGCGCGGCATGAGGCCGCCCGGCAACGTCACGCGAGGCCGACCCGCCGCCGCCGCCCGCTGGGCCAGGGCCCCGCCGGCGGTGAGGGCGACGACCGGCGCCCGACGCGCCAGCGCGGCGTCGAAGGCCGAGAGCACCTCGGCGGTGTCGCCCGAGTACGAGCAGGCGATGACGAGCCCGTCGGGACCGGCCACGGCGGGCAGTCCGTAGCCGCGATGGACGAGGATCGGGACGTCGACGGCGTCGCCCGCGCAAGCGGCGAGCAAGTCACCGCCGGCCGCGGAGCCCCCCATGCCCGCGACGACGACGACGCGTGGTGTGCCGATGCCGAGCGGCGGCGCCGCGGCCAGCGTGCGGGCGGCGCGGCACTGGGCGGGGAACTCGGCGAGCGCGCGGCGGGCGTCGTGCGGATCGACCTGCGCGAGCGCCCGGGGGTCGTCGAGGTTCCTCGCGTTCGGCTCACCCCTCACGCGGCGCTCACTCGCGATCGATGTCCCGGTGGACGAGGGTCGGCGAGAGCCCCAGCCCCTCGACGAACGGGCGCAGCTCCTCGACGAGGGCGACCGAGCGGTGCCGGCCCCCCGTGCAGCCCACCGCGATGGTCAGGTACGCCTTGCCCTCGCGCTGGTACGCGGGGAGCACGAAGCGCAGGAAGTCCTCGACGTGGCGCAGCAGCTCGCGGCTTTCCGCGTGCTTCATCACGAACTCGCGGACCTCGTGCTCGCGGCCGTCGAGCGGGCGCAGCTTCTCGACGAAGTGCGGGTTGGGCAGGAAACGGACGTCGAAGACGAGGTCGGCGTCGAACGGCACGCCGTGCTTGAAGCCGAAGGACACGAGCGAGACGGCGAGGCCCGGACGCTCCTTGGGCGTCACGTACGCCTCGATGAGCATGTCCTTGAGCTGGTGCACGGTCATGCTCGAGGTGTCCACGATGCGATCGGCCACCTCGCGCACGGTGCTCAGCGCCTTGCGCTCGGCGCGGATGCCGTCGAGGACGTTGCCGTCGGGCGCCAGCGGGTGGCGGCGGCGCGTCTCGCGGTAGCGGCGTACCAGCGCCTCCTCGTTGGCCTCGAAGAAGACGACCTCCACCGCGTGGCCGCGCTGGCGCAGCGCGACCAGCGCGTCCAGCAGGTGACTGAGGTATTCCCCTTCCCGCACGTCCACCCCGAGCGCCACGCGGTCGCGCCGGTCGCTGGCGCGGGCGACGAGGTCGGCGAAGGTCGGCATCAGCGTGGTCGGCAGGTTGTCGACGCAGAAGAAGCCCATGTCCTCGAAGCACTTGATCGCGTAGCTCTTGCCCGCTCCGCTGAGGCCCGTGATCACCACGAAGGAGATCGGCGTCGCCATGGCGGGCGCGGCCGACGTCAGCGTCGTCGAGGCGCCAGGCGCCGCTGGTGCGACGGCAGGATCCCCAGCTCCTCGCGATACTTCGCCACCGTCCGGCGCGCGATGGTCAGCCCCCGGCCCTTGAGGATGAGCGCCACTTCCTGGTCGGAGAGGGGCTTGGACGGATCCTCGTTGGCCAGGAGATCCTGGATCATCTTCTTCACGGAGACGGACGACACCATCTCGCCGTCGCCGGAGGCGATGCCGGAGTGGAAGAAGAACTTGAGCTCGAAGAGGCCCTGAGGTGTTTCGACGTATTTGTTGGTGGTGACCCGACTGATGGTCGATTCGTGCATGCCGATGTCTTCACCGACGTCGCGCAGCGACAGCGGACGCAGGTACGGCAGGCCCTTGTCGAGGAACTCGCGCTGGAACTTGACGATCGATTGCGTGACCTTGCGCAGCGTCCGCTGCCGCTGGTCCACCGACTTGATCAGCCACAGCGCGGAGCGCAGCTTCTGGTCGACGTACTGCCGGGCCTCGCCATCGGAGGAGTTGCGCAGCAGCGAGCGGTAGAGCGAGTTCACGCGCAGGCGCGGGATGCCGTCCTCGTTGAGGACGACCACGTACTCGCTGCCCATCTTGTGCACGACGACGTCGGGGACGATGTAGCGCGAGTCGTTGCCGCCGAAGCGCCGGCCAGGCTTGGGCTCGAGCCCCATGATCTCCTCGACCGACTCCATGATGCGGTCGAGCGGCAGCTTGAGCGCGCGCGCGATGTCCGGATACCGCCGCCGGCTGAGGTCCTCGAAGTGCTCCTCGACGATCTCCACCGACACCGGGTCGGGGTTCGGATCGGCCTTGAGCTGGATGAGCAGGCACTCCTGGATGGAGCGCGCGGCCACGCCGGGCGGGTCGAAGGCCTGCACGATGGCCACGACCTTGCGGACCTCCTCCACCGTCGTCTGGCAGCGCTGAGCGATCTCCTCGTCGCTGGCGCGCAGGTAGCCGTCCTCGTCGAGGTTGCCGATGATCTCGGTGCCGATGCGGCGGACGAGCGGATCGTCGCTCGCATAGCGGAGCTGCTCGTCGAGGTGATCGGTCAGCGAGGAGACCGAGCGCACCATGTTCTCGAACGGCAGGTCCTCGCGGTCCTCCTGGGCGACCAGCGAGCGCTCCTCGTGGTCGTCGAAGATCACGGCGGTGAGGTCGAAGGGCAGGTCGTCCGTCTGGCGCTCGGTCGTCGGTGGCGGCGCCGCCTCGCTGCTCAGCGGCTCCGCGGGCGGCGCCGTCGGCACGTCGGGCGCCGCCTGGCCGTCCGGCTGCTCGGCCGTCTCGGGCTGCACTTCCTCGAGCAGCGGATTTTCGAGGAGCTCTTTCTGCACGACTTCCTGGAGCTCGAGGGTGCTGAGCTGCAGCAGCTGGATGGCCTGCTGCAGCAGCGGAGTCATGACGACCCGCTGGCTCTGTCGCAGGGAGAGTCGGGTTTCCATTGCCATGACGGATTTTCTCTGCCCGGAACCTAGAGGGCGAACTTCTCGCCGAGGTAGATTTCTCGGGCTATCGGATTGCTGGCGATCTCGCTGGCCGTGCCCGCCACGAGAATCTTGCCCTCGTACAGGATGTAGGCGCGATCGGTGATCGCGAGCGTCTCACGCACGTTGTGGTCGGTGATCAGGATGCCGATGCCCCGGTCGCGCAGGCGCCCGATGATCTCCTGGATGTCGCCGATGGCGATGGGGTCGATGCCGGTGAACGGCTCGTCGAGCAGCAGGTACTGCGGCGAGGTCACCAGCGCGCGGGTGATCTCCAGCCGGCGCCGCTCGCCGCCCGACAGGGTGAAGGCCGGGTACGGGGCGAGCGCGGTCAGGTCCAGCTCCGCCAGCAGCTCGCGCGCGCGCGCGCGACGCTCGAGCACCGAGAGGTCGAGCGTCTCCAGAATGGCCAGCAGATTTTCCTCGACGGTCAGCTTGCGGAACACCGACGATTCCTGCGGCAGGTAGCCCACGCCCATCCGGCAGCGCTGGTACATCGGGAGCGACGTGATCTCCTGCCCTTCGAGGAAGATGCGCCCGCCCTCGGTGGGCAGCAGCCCGACCATCATGTAGAAGGACGTCGTCTTGCCGGCGCCGTTGGGGCCGAGCAGACCGACCACCTCGCCCCGCTGGATGTCGAGCGAGACGTTGTCCACGACCTTGCGGGTCTTGAACCATTTCTGCAGGCCCTGCGCGACGAGGCCTTCCATTCAATTCTCGCAGGTCAGCGACGCGGGCCGCACGGCGGCGGTGGCTTCTCCGGCCTTCTTCTCGTCCTTCGGGTAGAACAGGCCCTTCACCCGCCCGCCCTGCACGACCGTGCGATCCTGCGACAGGAAGATCGTGATGCTCTCGCCGCTCACGACGTTGTCCTCTTGCCACACGCGCGCGTCGCCGAGGAGGACGACGCGCTGCTCGAGGTCGTAGTATTCGGCGCGTCGCGCGGTGCCGGTGCGGCAGTCGCGCGTGATGATGCGCACCGAGCCCGTGGACACGGTCCGGAGAATGCGGTCGCCGTGCTCGTCGAAGTAGACCTCCATGCGATCGGCGTACTGCACGGAGTTGTTCTGGCGGGCGATGACGTTGCCGGTGAAGACCACGAGCGCTTCCTTGCCGAAGCGCTCCATCTTGTCCGCGTCCACGGTGACCGGCTGCGTGCGATCGTCCTTGCCCTGCTGCTTGCGCGCCGGCTCCGCGGGCTTCGCGGGCGCCTGGGCGGCGGCCGCCACCGGCAGCGTCAGGATCATGGCGGCGCCCGCGAGCGCGGCCAGCCGGCTCATTGCGCCCGCGACCTCGTGAACGTCGCGCGCACGCGGCCGGCCACCGTCGCGGTCTCGTCGTCGGTGGTCATGTCGAAGGCCGTGCCCTGGATCACCGAGCCGTCGCGCGAGAGCGTCACCGGCTCGTCGGTCCAGAGCCGCTGCGCGTCGGCGTCCCAGTGGATCACGCTGGTGTCCATGCGGAGGCCGTCGCTGGAGGTGATGACGACGTTCTTCCGGACCTCGACGGTCCTGATCTTCTGGTGGAGGTCACCCTCCTCACCGACGATCGTCCAGGAGCGGTCCTTCTGGAACACCCGGACGGTGAGGTTCTTGAGATTCGTGCGGCCCTCCTGCTCGTACATCAGCGCCTGCTCGGCGCGCAGCCGCCAGCGCACGCCTTTGGTCACCTCTTCGAGGTCCACTTCCTTGATACGGAGGTCGGCCGTCGACGGCGCGGGTCCCAGCGCCTCCACGCGCGCCGTCCGAGTTCGGACGACGAGCGTCGTGGCCACCGCGACGACGAACACGGCCACAACGATGAGGATCGCGCGTGCCAGGTTTGGCATTAGTGCAATTTCGATACCAGCCTACCACAGTAGCGCTCGACGCAATGTGAAAAGCACGGGCGGCGCGACGAGGCTAGACGATTTTCGCGCGGAGGATGTCGTGCATATGAATGACGCCGGTCGGCCGGCCGCCGGCGTTCACGGCCACGAGGCTCGTGATGGCCCACGCCTCCATCACCTCGAGCGCTTTCGCGGCGAGGTCGTCGGCGGCGATGGTCTTGGGGGCCCGCGTGGCCACCTCGCCCGCGCGCGCGTCGGGCGTCGGGCCGCCGGCGAGCTGCAGGCGCCGCAGGTCGCCGTCCGTGATGACGCCGACCAGCCGGCCGTCGGCGTCGACGACCGTCGTCATGCCGCAGGCGTGGAGCGCGGCGCCGGCGGCCGCGGTGCGCGGGCGCTTGCGCGTCATCTCTTCCACCGCGTCCTTGACGCTGGCCTCCTCGCGCACGACGGGCAGCGTGTCACCGCCGTGCATGAGGTCGGCCACGCGGAAGAGCGCGCGCCAGCCGAGCGTGCCGCGCGGGTGCAGCGCGGCGTAGTCCTCGGGGCGCAGCCCGCGCAACTCCAGCAGCGCCATGGCGAGGGCGTCGCCCATGGCCAGCGCGGCCGTCGTGGACGACGTGGGCGCCAGGTTCATCGGACACGCCTCTTCCGCGACGCTGACGTCCAGCACCACCTCGCACTGGCGCGCGAGCGTGGAGCCGGGATTGCCCGTGAGGAGCACGATCGGCACGCCGAGCCGCTTGAGCGGCGGCAGGATCGCCAGCACCTCGTCGGTCTCGCCGGAGTTCGAGAGCGCGAGCACGACGTCGCCGCGCGCCACCATGCCGAGGTCGCCGTGCACGCCCTCCGCGGGGTGCAGGAAGTACGCCGGCGTGCCCGTGGACGCGAGGGTGGCGGCGATCTTGCGGCCGACGAGGCCGGATTTGCCCATGCCGGTCACGATGACCCGGCCCGCGCAGCCGCGCAGCGTCTCGACGGCGCGCGCGAAGCCCGCGTCGAGCTTGGGCACGAGGGCCAGGATCGCGTCCGCCTCGAGCCGCAGGACACGCTCGGCGATGCGGCGTAGATCGGGCCCGCTCATTCGTCGTCCTGCTGGGGGCCCCGAAATGGCCCCCAGACCCCCGGCGCTCGGCCGCGCCCCGGCGCAGCCGTGGCGCGCCTCGGGAACACGACCCCCGGCGCTCGGGCGCGCCGCGGCGGAGCCGTGGCGCGCCTCGGAAACACGGAATGTCTCATCCTGTCCTCTGCTCGGCGTGCACCCGGTGGATCGCGAGCAACTCGTCGAGCAGGCGCGGCAGCACGTCGATCCGCAGCATGTTCGGCCCGTCCGAGAGCGGCCGGCCGTCGGCCAGCGTGCGGTCGGGATCTTCGTGCATCTCCATGAAGAGCGCGTCGACGCCGAACGCGACCGCGGCACGCGCCAGGGCCGGGACGTACTTGCGCTCGCCGCCCGAGCGGTCTCCCGCCCCGCCCGGCAGCTGCACCGAGTGCGTGGCGTCGAAGACGACCGGGTAGCCGAGCTCGCGCATGTCGGCGAGGCCGCGCATATCGACCACGAGGTTGTGATAGCCGAACGACGTCCCCCGCTCGGTCAACAATATCGACTCGTTGCCCTTCGAGAGGATCTTGTCGACGACATTCTTCATGTCGCGCGGGGCGACGAACTGGCCCTTCTTGACGTTGACGGGCTTGCCGGTGGCCGCCGCGGCCAGGATCAGATCGGTCTGGCGGCACAGGAACGCGGGAATCTGCAGCACGTCGAGCACCTCGGCCGCCGGATCGACCTCCGAGACCTGGTGGATGTCGGACAGCACCGGCACGCGCAGCGAGTCGCGCACTTTTTTGAGAATTCGGAGCCCCTCGACGAGGCCGGGGCCGCGGTAACCGTGGACGGACGAGCGGTTGGCCTTGTCGTAGGACGACTTGTAGACGTAGGGTACGCGCCGGTCGGCGGCGATCGTCGCCAGGCGCTCGGCCGTCATCAGCGCGTGCTTTTCGTCCTCGATCGCGCACGGGCCGCCGATGAGGACGAGCGGGCGCCCGCCGCCCACCGTGATCGCGCCGATCCGAACCTCCCGCGTCTTCATCATCCTCGCCGGGCGCGGTAGTCCAGTCCGGCCTTGACGAAGCCGGCGAAGAGCGGGTGCGGGTCCCACGGCCGCGACCGGAACTCGGGATGGAACTGGCCGGCCACGAAGTACGGGTGGTCCTCGATCTCGATGATCTCGACCAGCTGCTTCTCCGCCCAGATGCCCGAGATCAACAGCCCGTTCTTCTCGAGCGTCTTGAGGTAGTCGTTGTTGACCTCGTAGCGGTGGCGGTGGCGCTCGCGGATGATCCCCTCGCCGTAGAGGCGCGACGCGCGGCTGCCCTCGCTGAGCAGGATCGGATAGAGGCCGAGGCGCATGGTGCCACCCTTGTCGGCGAGCGTCCGCTGCTCGGGCAGCAGATCGATCACGAGGTGCGGGGCGTCGGGAGTGAACTCGGACGAGTTGGCGCCCTCCAGGCCGCACACGTTGCGCGCGTATTCGATCACCGCGCACTGCATGCCGAGGCAGATGCCGAAGTACGGCACGCGCTGCTCGCGCGCGTAGCGCACCGACTGGATCTTGCCCTCGATGCCGCGGTCGCCGAAGCCGCCCGGCACCAGGATCCCGTCGACGTCGGCGAAGTGCGCGGCGGCGCCGTCGCGCTCGATGTGCTCGGCGTCCATCCAGACGATGTCCACTTTCGCCTGGTGAGCGATGCCGCCGTGGACCAGGGCCTCGACGAGGCTCTTGTAGGAGTCCCTCAGGTCGATGTACTTGCCGACCACGGCGAGCCGCGTGGTGGCGCGCGGCGATTTCACGCGGCGCACGACGTCCTCCCACCGGGAGAGGTCGATGGGACGGTCCTCCAGGCCGAGGCCCTTGACGATGATCGAATCCAGGCCTTCACGGTGGAACACGAGCGGGACCTCGTAGACCGTGTCGACGTCTTTGGCGGTGATGACCGCCTCCTCCTCGACGTCGCAGAACAGCGCGATCTTCGACTTGATGCCGGGGGGCAGGTAGCGGTCGGTGCGGCAGAGCAGGACGTCGGGCTGGATCCCGATGGCGCGCAGCTCCTTCACCGAGTGCTGGGTGGCCTTCGTCTTCAGCTCCGCGGCCGCCTGCATGAACGGCACGAGCGTGAGGTGGACGTAAAGGACGTTGTCCTTGCCGATGTCCTTCTTCAGCTGGCGGATCGCTTCCAGGAACGGCAGGCCCTCGATGTCGCCGACGGTCCCCCCGACCTCGACGATGACGACGTCCTGGCCGGCGCCGACCTTGCGGATCATGGCCTTGATCTCGTCGGTGATGTGCGGGATCACCTGCACCGTCCGCCCGAGGTAGTCGCCGCGCCGCTCCTTCGTGATGACCGAGTGGTAGACCTTGCCCGTGGTGATGTTGTGGTCGCGCGTGACGCGGGTGGAGGTGAACCGCTCGTAGTGGCCGAGGTCGAGATCCGTCTCGCCACCGTCGTCGGTGACGAAGACCTCGCCGTGCTGATAGGGACTCATCGTCCCCGCGTCGACGTTGATGTAGGGATCCATCTTCTGCAGCGCCACGCGGTATCCGCGCGCCTCGAGCAGCGCGCCCATGGAGGCCGCGGCCAGCCCTTTGCCCAGCGAGGATACGACGCCGCCCGTCACGAAGATGTATTTCGGCGCCACCTTCAGGCCTGCCTTTCCTGGCTGGAATGCCATGCCCGAACATAGTCCATTTCCGCCGCCCGGTCGACGACGAGCCCGTCCAGCCGCGCGTCGCGCAGCGCCGCCAGCGCCTCGGCCACGGCCGGCCCGCGCGCCACGCCGAGCGCGATGACGTCGGCGCCACCGAGCACCGGCTCCACCGCCCGCCCGCGCGCCATCCACCACTCGACGCGCTCGCGCGCACGGCCACCCATGAGGTGCCATGAGGCCAGCTCGGCGCCGCTCGCGCTCCGCAGCGCACGGCCGGCCGCGCTCGGCGTCGCCGTCACGACGCGGCGAGCCAGCGCCGGGGCGTCGGCCAGCGCGCGGCGCAGCTCGGTCAGCGGCTCGCCGCTGAGCCCGAGGCGTCCAGCCATCGCTTCCGCCACCGCGGCCGGCTGGTCGCCGGCGAGCGCCAGGGCGGCCACGATGACCGGTCGCGCCATGGGCCGGTCCTGGCGATGCGCGGCGCCCCAGGCGAGCGTCGCGGGGACGGTGGCGAGACGCGCGGAGGTGTCGCGCGTGAGCCGCCAGCGCGGATCGAGCAGCCGCGGCACGCCGCCGCGCGCCAGGTGCGCGAGGGCCACAGCGCAGCGCGGCTCCTCGAGCAGCCGCTCGAGGTCGGTGGCGACGCGCTGGCCCGAGAGGGCGGGATACGGCGCCAGACGCAGCGCCAGGGCCTGGCAGCGTGCCGTCCAGGCGTCGGCCTTCAGCTCGAGCCGCGCCGCGTAGCGCGCCGCGCGGAGGAGCCGCGTCGGATCCTCGACGAACGACAACGGGTGGAGGATGCGAAGGCGCCGACGCCGGAGATCGACGATGCCCGCGAAGGGATCCAGGAGCTCCCAGGCGTCGGAGGTCACCTCCACCGCCATCGCGTTGACGCTGAAGTCGCGGCGCTGCAGGTCCTGGCCGATCGGCGCCGGCAGCACGCGCGGCAGCGCTCCCGGCGCGTCGTAGCGCTCGGTGCGAGCGGTCGCGATATCGATGCGGCCCTGGCCCGGCGCGCGGACCGACGCCGTCAGGAAGCGCTCGTGCTCGACGAGCGTGCCCTCGAGCGCGTCGGCCAGGGCCCGCGCCACCGCCGGCCCGTCGCCCTCGACGACAACGTCGAGATCCCCGCCGGTGCCGATCGCACCGCGCCAGGCGTCGCGCACGAGGCCGCCGGCGATGAACGCGCGCGCGCCCTGGCCCGCGGCCACGCGCGCGACCTCCGCGAGCAGTGCGCGCGTCGCCGGCGGCAGCGCTGTTTCGAGTCGCGCGCGAACCGGGAGGGCGCGCGGCGCCGCGGCGCGGGCGACCGAGCCCTTGCCGGAGACGATCACGACGGGCGCGCCTTCGCTCAGCCGGCGCCGCACCGCGAGCTCCGGCGTGCGTGCGGCGACGATGGGCAGCGGGCGGGCGAGCTCCCGCGCGGGCCAGTCCCCCAACCCCAGGCTCTCGGCGCGCGCGAGGTCCTCGGCGAGCACGTGATGGGTGGAGCCGCACGCGAGCACGCGAACACGGCGGCGCCGCGCCAGCCGCAGCGCATCGGCGGCGGTGATCCCGGACGGCGCCGCGAGCACCTCGCCGTCGACGAGCTCGGCGGCGGTGAACACGATCTGAGGATACGCGTGGGCGCGGCGCGCCATCATCACCGCCACGAACCGCGCTCCGCCGACGGCTTCCGGGAGGCTCCGCCCCGCTGCTGGCGGGGTCCCCGGGACACGCCGACGGCGGTCGTCATCTATCCAGTGAGCGGGGGCGTGATGACCGGGGTGCGGGTGAACGACGGAACGCCGTTGGAGTGCACGACGGACTATAGCACGACGCGCGCGCGGCTGGCAATTTACGCGGCGCGCAGCGGCTCTCAGCGAGGAATCGGGCCGCTGACGGTGCTCCGAAAACTCGTGAGCGTCGTGCCGGTCGCCGATTCGTACACCGACTGCATGTCGGCGGGGCTCGCTCCATATTCCGCACCGGTGCTCGAGCGCCCCATCGCCGTCAGCCAGCACGAATACGACCGCGCCTGATCGGCCGTGAGAGTGCCGCTGGCGTCGACCTCGACGGTCACCACGCCGGAGTAGCTGCCGTCGGAGACTGGGACGATCGTGAAGGCGGTGCCGATGATGGTGCCGGCGGCGGACGCGACCCCGGTCCAGACGCCGCAATCGATGCGGATCGAGGTGACGCTTGGGACGTTGGTGAGCGTCACCGGGACGCGGAACGTTAAATCGGCGGCCAGCGCGCTGGCAGGGGCGAGCGCGAGCAGCGCGAGGCTCAGCGGGGCGAGCCTCCGCCGCGCTCGCCTCTTCGGCGGCGCCATCAGCGAGCGCCCACCATGCTGAGCTCGTCCGTGGTGATCGTTCGGGGTTCCGACGCGCGCGAGGGTGCCGGGGACGACGACGAGGGCGACGATCCCGGCGTGACGACGATCGGCGCGCTGCGCGCCTCGTCGTTCGAGGGGCGGACGTCCCGCGGCGTCCGTCGCCTCGCGCTGAGCCCCGCGATCTTCGCCCGTAGCTCGTGCTTGCCCTCGGTCGCCTTCCACTGGGTCCTGACGGTCACCGTCTCGCCCTGACGCAGCGTCACCGTCTGGGTGCTGATAGGGGTGGTGGCGTCATCGACGAAGAGCTGCACGAGGACGTCGACCGGCTGCGTGTTGGCCGGGCGCGGATCGAGGCGGCGCAGCGTGGCGATGATCGTGACGATATCGTTGACCTTCACGGCCGTCGGCGTCACCTGCACCATCTCGACGGCGACGTCCACGTTCTGGGCCCGCGCCGGCGCGGCCCCGACGCACACGAGCGCGAGCACGACCGCCGACGGCGTGAGAGCGACCTTGATGGCCGACACGAAGTTGGCGTAACACGGCGCGATTCGGTCCGCAAACGCGAGCCTCGCCTGCGTTGCGCACCCGCGCGATGTGGCAGCCGGAGACTCAAAGCTTCGCATCGGTGGCGCGCCTAGCTCCCGCGGCGAGCGGGCAGCAGCCGGCGGAGGGCGCCGCGCTCGGGTGAGCGAAGCGCCGCGCTCCCGAGCCAGAAGACGAGCGCGCCGACCGCGATGGTGGCGGCCAGCAGACTCGCGTCCAGGGCGAGCCCGCGGCGGATGGCGAGGATCGGGAGCGCCAGCCAGCACCACGCGGCGAGCGGCGCCGACGCGGCGGCCGTGCGGAGCGTGGAGGCGAGCAGCGCGCGCCCGCCGAGGCGGCCGAAGCGCCGCCGCGCCGCCCAGAGCAGCGCGAGCAGGTTGACGAAGGCGCCGACCGACGACGCGTACGCGAGCCCGGCGTGGCCCACGCCGAGCCCCATCAGCACGAGCGCGGTGAGGACGTTGGCGGCGACGGCGAGCACGCCCAGACGCACGGCCACGCCGGGCCGGCGGACCGCGTAGAAGGCCTGGGCGGTGATCCGCGCGGCCGCGAAGGCGACGAGGCCAACGGCGTAGCCGCTCAGCGCCTGCGCGGTGGCGAGCGTGTCGGCGGAGGTGAAGCGCCCGCGCTCGAAGAGCACGCGCGTGATGGGCGCGCGGAGCACGAGGAGGCCGATCGTGGCCGGGAGGCAGATGTAGACCGCGAGCCGCAGCGCGAAGTTCAGCGTGCCCGCCAGCGCGCGGGTGTCGCCCGCGGCCGCCTGCCGCGACATCGCGGGCAGCGCCGCCGAGGCCAGCGCGATGCCGAAGATGCCGAGCGGGAACTCCATCACCCGGTCGGCGTAATAGAGGAAGGAGATCGAGCCGGCCGGCAGGAACGAGGCGAGCAGCGTGTTGACGAAGACCATCACCTGCACCGCCGCCAGCCCGAAGACGGCCGGGGCGAGCAGGCGCGCCATCCGCGCGAGCGCGGGGTGCCGCGGCTCCCACGACGGGCCGACCAGCAGCCCGGCGCGTGCCAGATCGGGGACCTGCACGAGCAGCTGGCCCACCCCGCCCATGAGCACGCCGAGCGCCAGCGCCAGGATCGGCGGGTCGACGTGACGCGCCAGCAGCAGCACACCGGCGATCATGCCGACGTTCGACACGGCGGGCCCCAGCGCCGAGGCGAAGAAGCGGTTCTCGGCGTTCAGCGCGCCCATCGCCAGCGCCGACAGGCCCACCAGCACGAGGTACGGGAACATCACCCGGGTGAGCTGGACCGCGAGCGCCTCCTGCACGGGATCCGACGTGAAGCCCGGGGCGATCGCGCGGAGCAGCCACGGCGCGAGCGCGATGCCGACGAGCGTGGTCACCGCCAGCACGACGAGGGCCGTGCCGAGGGTGGCCCGCACGAGGCGCCACAGCTCGTCGCGCGAGCGGACGGCCGCGTACTCGGTGAACACGGGGATGACGGCCGTCGAGAGCGCGCCCTCGGCCAGCAGCCGCCGCAGGATGTTCGGGATGCGGTAGGCGACGAAGAACGCGTCGGTGACGGGGCCGGCGCCGAACACGAGGGCGACGACCGCGTCGCGCACGAAGCCCAGCACCCGGCTCGCGAGGGTGGCGGAGCCGATGGAGCCGAGCGCGCCGACGACCTGCCGCTCGACGCCGGGCGTCTCGGTCACCTTGTAATCTCCGCCGAACTGCGGCAAGATTCGGGACGTTGTCCGCGCGGACGGCCACCGTCGATTCGCCGACCGTCGGGCGCGCAGTGCGAGCCGCAGGCCGCTCGACGGCCGAGGCGAGCGGTGAAATGATCGAAAGAAGGAAGGACTAAGTGGCAAATACCAAGTCGGCCATGAAGCGCATCCGCACGAGCGAGAAGCGGCGCGTGCGCAACCGCACCATCCGCTCCCAGGTCCGCACCGCCGTCAAGACCGCTCGCGCGGCCGGCGGCGACGCGCTTCGCACCGCCGTCGCCGAGGCGATCCGCGCGCTCGACAAGGCGGTCACCAAGGGCGTCGTCCACCCCAACACCGCCGCGCGCAAGAAGTCCGCGCTGGCGCGCCGTCTCGTCGTCTAGGACATGGGGGGGCCCGAGATGGCCCCCCACCCCCCCCGACGCTCGGGGCGGCCCGGCGAAGCCGTGCCACCCCTCGATACCCGTAGGGCTCATCGTCCGCGTCCCGCCGCGTGCAGCTCGCGCAGCAGCGCGCTCGCGCGCTCGGCGAGGCGGTCGCCGGTGTCCGCGCCGTAGAACGAGCTGCACGTCACGTACGTCGGCCGCCCGTAGTCCGTCGCCGTCACGAGATAGCCGACGTAGTCGTTCGACACGCCCGCGACGAAGGCGTGACGAAAGCTCCGCCGCGCCTCGGCCTTGATGCGAAGACCGAGGGCGGTGGCAGGCTCGCCGGGCAGCGCCACCCACGCCGTGTCGCCGAGCGCCACCGCCGTCAGCGTCGTCTCGCTCGGCAGGGCGCCGTCGAGCGGCACGGTGAGGACGGCCGGCATCCACCCGCCGAGGCAGTTGCGGAGCGAGAGCCGTGGCGCCGGCAGGTCCACCCTGACCACGCGCGCGACGAGTCGGCCCGCGCCGACCGGCGTCGCGCGCTCCCACGCGACGCGCACGGCGTCCGCCAGCGCCGACGCGACCTCGCCGAGCGCGCGGCTGCCGTGGCGGGCCGGACTCACATCGCCCACGGCGCCGTTCACGAAGAGCGCGGGCGCGTGGACCGCGTGCTCCAGCGCCTCCGAGGCGGCGCCCATCACGTCGCCGGACAGGCGGAGGTTCCGCGCGCCGAGCATCGTGCCGTGGATCGCGAAGTTCCAGACGAGCGCCACCGGCGCGCCGTCCGCGCGTCGCACGGCGAGCACGGCCACCTCGGGATCGAGGGGTCCGCCGAGCCGGCTGCGCACGACCGGGGGCGCGGCGGCGACGCCGAGGGCGACGCGCGCGGGCCCGCGGCCGCCGTCGGCGCGGCGCACGGCCTCGACCACCGCCGCCACCAGCGCCTCGCGCACGGCCGCGTCCTCGCGGTCCGCCGCGACGAAGCCCATGAGCGCGGACTCCACGAACGCGCCGGGGCCCGAGTGCGTGTGCGAGGCCGAGACGATCAAGGCGCCGGGACGCGCCCCGGCACGCGCGAGCCGCGTGGCGACCGTCTCGGTGAACGCGCGGTCCACCGCGACGAGGTCCACCGTCACCCACACCACCCGCGTGCCATCGCGCTCCAGCACGAGCGCCCGCGCGGCCAGCGGGTCGCGCTCGGCGCGGCCCGGCTTGAACCAGAACGCGTGCGGATAGCGATCGAGCACGTCGGGCACGACGAGGCGACGGTGAAAGCCGCCGTAGCCCGCCAGCGGCGTGCCCTCGGGCACGGTGAGCGGTACCTTGCCGGCGCCGGCGACGACGCAGCCGGGACACGCGCCCTGGGCGGCGGCGAGGCCCGGGGCCGCGGCCGCGGCGCCCGCGGCCGCGAGCGCAGCGAGCGCGACGGACGCCGCGAGCGCGCGACGCGCCCGGGCGCTCACCGGCAGAGGTCGAGCACGAGCGCGGTGAGCTCGGCGTGCGGCTCGCCGCTCGACTTCAGACGCCGCTCAGCCTCCCAGCACCGCTCGAGCCGACGCGCCAGGATCGGCGCCGGCGCGGCGGCGGGCCCACGCGCGATGGCGTCGACGACGGGCGCCGGCTTGCGCACGACGCGTGCGATCTCCTCCGCGCGCTGCCCACGCGCCGTGAGGTCGGCCACGGTGAGCGTCGCGCGCACGTCGGCGGTGAGCAGCGCCAGCAGCCGCATCGGCTCCTCGGTCGCGAGCAACCGGTCGAGCGTCCGGAGCGCGACGCCGACCTCGCGGCGCTGCACGGCGCGCGTGAGATCGAAGACACCGCTCAGGCGGTGCTCGCCCACGACGGCGGTGACCTCCTTCACTCCGACGGCGGCGTTGTCGCTGCCGCCGGCCAGCGCCGCCTTGCGCGCCTCGCCGAGCAGGCTGGCGCCGTCGTCGCCCACCCACTGCACGAGCAGTCGCGCGGCCTCGTCGCTCACCGTCAGTCCCTCGGCGGCCGCACGCTGCCGCAGCCAGGTCTCCGCGGAGCGGCCCTCACGCGTCGGCAGCGTCACCACGGCCGCGGGGGGCACGGCCGTCAGCAGCCAGTGGTCGGCGCGGCGATCGCGGGATGCGGCGAGCGACTCGTCGGCGAGCAGCAGGAGACAGCTCGACGGGTTCGGGTCGCGCGCGTACGCCGCGAGCGCGTCGGCGCCCTTCACGGGCAGCGCCTGGCCGCGGCGGACGATGACGAGCCGCATCCCGGTCATGAAGGGCAGCGTGCTCGCGGCGCGCACGACATCGTCGACGGAGGCCTCCGCCCCCTCGAAGACCTCCCGGCCGAGCGCGGCCTCGCCCGCGGCACGGAAGAGCCCGCGCGTGGCGGCGGCCAGCGCGTCGTCGAGCAGCTGGGGGTCGGGTCCGTGCAGGAGCGCGATCGGCGGCGGCTGGCCGCGGCCGGCGGCCTGGACGAAGCCGGCGTAGTCCATCGGGCCGCCGGTCAGAAGCGGTCGATCGCGAGGCTCACGATCGAGCGCGCGATCTCGGCCGCCGCCTGGCTCAGCGCCGTCTCCTCGCGCGCGATCGTCGACGAGACCGGGCCGACCACGCGGAAGTCGGCCTGCTCCGTCACGCCGGTCTGCTGGAAGAGGACCTCACTGCGCCGCACGTCGCGCATCCGGAGGTTGAGGACCACCAGGAGCCGATACTGCTGGACGTTGAGCGTCTCGTCGAAGGCGATGCCCTGGACGCCGTAGCTCGTGATCTCACCTTCGAGGATCGCGTCGGCGTCCGCCGGCCGCGTGACACGGAGCCGGCCGTTGGTCGCGAACGCCTGGACGACCGCCCGCGTGATGATCGACTCTACGCCCGGCTCCTGCGTGCGGTTGAGGAAGATCGGCACGGCGACCGTGCGGACGTGGGACGGCAGCGTGCCGCGGAACGAGTAGCCGCACGCGCCGAGACCCAGGGCCGCGACGGCCAGCACCAGCACGCCGAGGCGGGGAGGCGTCACGCGCGCGTCACGATGTTGACGAGGCGATTGGCGACGACGACCACCCGCTCCACGGAGCGCTCGCGCACCCACGGCTGCACGCGGTCATCGGCGAGCGCGAGGCGCTGGATCCGCTCCTCGGGCGTGCCGACGTCGACCTGGAGCCGGCTGCGGACCTTGCCGTCCACCTGCACCACCAGCGTCACTTCCTTCTTCACGAGCGCGACCGGATCCGCCTCCGGCCAGGGCCGCATGAAGAGGCTCTCACGGTGGCCGAGCTGCGCCCACAGCTCTTCCGTCACGTGCGGGCAGAACGGGCCGAGGAGCAAGAGCGTCGTCTCCACCGCCTCGCGCATCAGGGCGGCCCGCTCGGCGGCCGGCATCCCGTCGTGGGACGTCGCCTCGAACGCGTAGAGCGCGTTCACGAGCTCCATCACCGCGCTGATCGCGGTGTTGAAGTGGAAGTCGCGCTCGATGTCCTGCGTCGCCTTCGCGATCGTCTCGTGGATCTGGCGGCGGAACGTCTTCCCGGGCTCGGTGCTCGGCGCCGACGTCGCGGGCGCGGACTTCAGGGCGTCGGCGTGGGCCACCACGAAGCGCCACACGCGGTTCAAGAACCGTGAGGCGCCCTCGACGCCGTGGTCGTTCCAGTCGAGGTCCTTCTCGGGCGGCGCGGCGAAGAGCGAGAAGAGCCGCGCGGTGTCGGCGCCCAGGGTGCGGATGAGGTCGTCAGGATCGACGACGTTACCCTTCGACTTCGACATCTTCGCGCCGTCCTTGATGACCATGCCCTGGCTGAGGAGCGCGGTGAACGGCTCGTCCACCTTCACCATGCCGAGGTCGCGCAGCACCTTCGTGTAGAAGCGCGCGTAGAGCAGGTGCAGCACGGCGTGCTCGATGCCACCGATGTATTGATCGACCGGCATCCAGTATTCGGCAGCGCTGCGCTCGAACATGCCTCGATCGAACCTCGGCGAGCAGTAGCGCAGGAAGTACCAGGACGACTCGACGAAGGTGTCCATGGTGTCCGTCTCGCGGCGCGCCTTGCCGCCGCACCGGGGGCACGTGGCGTTGACGAACGAGGCGACCTCCGCGAGCGGCGAGCCCCCCTTGCCGGAGAGCTGCACGTCTTGCGGGAGAACGACGGGCAGGTTCTTCTCGTCCTCCGGCACCATGCCGTCCTTCTCGCAGTAGAGCACCGGAATCGGCGCGCCCCAGTACCTCTGGCGGCTGATGCCCCAGTCGCGCAGGCGGTAATTGACCTTGGCCACGCCCAGCCCGCGCACGACGAGCCAGTCGATGGCCTTGCGCTTGGCCTCGGCCACGGTGAGCCCGTCGAGGAAGCCGGAGTTGATCTTGATCCCGTCGCCGCCGTACGCCTCGCCCACCCACCCCGCCGGTCGCTTGACCGTCTCGATGATCGGCAGGCTGTGTTGCCTGGCGAAGTCCCAGTCGCGCTGGTCCTCCCCCGGCACGGCCATGATGGCGCCGGTGCCGTAGCCCATCAGCACGTAATCGGCGATGAAGAGCGGGATCTCGGCGACGTTGAACGGGTTGACCACCTTCGCGCGGAGCCGGCGCCCGTGCTTGGGGCGATCGGCGGCGAGCCGCTCGATCTCCGACTCGCGCGCGACCTCAGCGCGGAACTCGGCCACCGCGCGCCGCTCTGCCTCGTCGGTCACGAGGCTGTCCACCAACGGGTGCTCGGGGGCGAGTACCGCGTACGTCATGCCGAAGGCGGTGTCGGGGCGCGTGGTGAACACGCGGATCTTGAGGTCCGGGCGGCCGGCGACCGGGAGGTCGAACTCCGCGCCCTCGCTGCGGCCGATCCAGTTGCGCTGCATCGTGATGACGCGCTCGGGCCAGCCGGGAAGCCGGTCGCACCACTCGAGCAGCTCCTCGGCGTACGCGGTGATCTTGAAGAACCAGCCGTCGATCTCGCGCGGGGTGACCTCGGAGTCGCAACGCCAGCAGCGACCGTTCTCCACCTGCTCGTTGGCGAGCACGGTCTGACACGACGGGCACCAGTTGACCGTCGAGCGACGCCGGTACGCGAGCCCGCGCTCGAGCATCTTGATGAAGACGAGCTGCTCCCACTTGTAATAGGACGGGTCGCAGGTCGCGAGCTCGCGCTCCCAGTCGTAGGAGATGCCGAGCTGCTTGAACTGGGCGCGCATGTAATCGATGTTCTCGTGGGTCCAGATGGCCGGCTGGACGCCGTGCTCGATGGCTGCGTTCTCGGCGGGCAGGCCAAAGGCGTCCCACCCCATCGGATGGAGCACGTTGAAGCCGCGCATGCGCTTGAACCGCGCGAGCACGTCACCGATCGCGTAGTTGCGGACGTGGCCCATGTGGATGCGGCCCGACGGGTACGGGAACATCTCGAGGCAGTAGAACTTCGGACGGCCGGGATCCTCGACGGCGCGGAACTGTTTGCGCTCGTCCCAGATCCGCTGCCACTTCACCTCGATCTCACGGAACGGATAGCGGTCGGACGACATCGGACTGAATTTTAGCAGGGATGCGGCGAAAAGCCGCGCGTGACCGCAGGCCGGCGCGCGGCCCAATGTGTGCCGGGCGTCGCGACGGGCGCGTGGCTGCGTGCAGGGTGGCGCGTGGCTGCGTGCCGGGGGGCTACCCAATATTGGAATGGGGGGCCTCGAAGGGCCCCCCATACCCCCGGACAGTTGCCGAACCGTTACTGCTTTTTCACGCCGAGGTCGGCGAGGGCCTCGTTGGCCTTGGCCATCGAGTCGGCGTGCTTGCCGCCGTCGTGCAGCTTCTGGGCCTCGTCCAGCTTGGCGACGGCCGCCTTCACCTTGGGATCGTCGGCCTTCATCGTGGCGGCCGCGTCGCGGCCCTCCTTGATGATTTTCGGACAGGAGCTGGCGAGCGCGACGCCACTCGTCAGCGCGAGACTCACGGCCACGGCCGTGACGGTCAGGAGCTTCCTCATTTGGACTCACCCCCTCGGAACACAGCGCAACATTCTAGCAGTCAACCGCGGATGGCCTGCGGCGGTTCCCCTGCCGCCGGCGCCGCGGGCTCGGCCTCCGCCGTCTCAGGCGGGTGGAAGTGCTCGTAGATCTTCTGCGCCATCTTCGGCGTGACCTTCGGCACGGCGGCCAGCTCGGCCACCGACGACTCCCGCACGCGGCGCGCCGAGCCCAGCGTCTTGAGCAGGCTCGTGCGGATGGTCGGCCCCACGCCGGGGATGGCGTCGAGCGCGGACTGGATCGTGCGCTGGCCGCGCAGTTTCTTGTGATAGGTGATCGCGAAACGGTGCGCCTCGTCCCGGATCTTCTGCAGCGTGTGCAGCGCGGGAGACGTCGGATCGAGCAGCAGCGGCTCACGGCTGTCGGCGGCGTAGACTTCCTCCTGCTGCTTGGCGAGCGCGACAACGGGGATCCAGTCGAGCCCGAGATCCTGGAGCACCTGCAGCCCGACGTTGAGCTGGCCGCGGCCGCCGTCGATGAGGACGAGGTCGGGGAGCACGCTCCCCTGCTCGAGCGCGTGGCCGAAGCGCCGGCCCAGCACCTCGCGCAGCGACCCGAAGTCGTCGGCGCCGCTGACGGTGCGGATCTTGAAGCGCTTGTAGTCGTCCTTCTTCATCCCGCCGTTCTCCCACACCACCATGGAGCCGACCTGCTCGGTGCCCTGGATGTTGGAGATGTCGTAGCCCTCGATGCGGTTGGGCAGGCCGGGCAGGCTCAGGGCGCGCGTCAGCTCCTCCTGCACGAGCTGCTGGCGGTTGCCGCGCGACAGCAGGTGGTTCTGCAGCGCGATGGCGGCGTTGGCCTCGGCCATGGCCACGAACTCCCGCTTGCCGCCGCGCTGGGGCGCCAGCACCTGCACGCGGCTCCTCGCGACACCGCTCAGCCACTGCTCGATCAGCTCGCGCTCCGGAATCTCGTCGGAGACGAGCACCTCGGGCGCCGGCGTCACCGGCTTGGCGTAGAACTGGCGGACGAAGGCCGACAGGATCTCGCCGTCGCTCCATCCCGCCACCTTGTCGAAGAAGAACGCTTCCTGGCCGACCAGCCGGCCCTTGCGCACGAAGAACAGCTCGACGCACGCGTCGTTGCCCTGGCGGACGACGCCGAGGACGTCCTGGTCGACCTCCTCGGTCGAGATGATCTTCTGGCGCTCGCGCACCTTGTTGAGCGACTGGATCTGGTCGCGCAGCACGGCGGCGCGCTCGAACTTCTGCTCGGTGGCCGCCTCCTCCATCTGCCGCGTGAGCGTGAGCGCCAGGTCGTCGTTCTTGCCCTCCAGGAAGCGCTGGACGTCGCGGGCCGTCTGCGCGTAGCCCTCGCGCGTCTCCCAGCCCGTGCACGGCGCGTTGCAGCGATGGATCGCGTACTGGATGCACGGCCGCGGCAGCGTCCCGTCGATCTCGATCGAGCACGTGCGCAGCGGAAAGAGCTGGCGCGTGAGCCGCAGCGTCTCGCGCATGGCCGTGGCCGGGTAGAAGGGACCGAAATACAGCGCGCCGTCGCTCTGCACCCGCCGGGCGACCAGGAGCCGGGGAAACGCCTCGTTCGTCGTCAGTTTCAGAAATGGGTAATGCTTGTCGTCTCTCAGGATGATGTTGTAGCGGGGCCGGTGCTTGCGCACCAGGTTCGCCTCCAGCATCAGCGCCTCGAGCTCGTTGTCGGTCACGATGTACTCGAGGTCGGCGATCTGGCGGACCAGCGCGTCGGTCTTCGCGTCGCGCGGCCGCGACTCCTGGAAGTAGGAGCGGACGCGGCCCCGCAGCGAGGCCGCCTTGCCGACGTAGATGACCTGGGCCTTGGCGTCGCGATACAGGTAGACGCCAGGTCGGTCGGGAAGGCGGGTGAGCTTCGCGTCGAGAGTCGTCGTACTCACGTATTTATTGTAGCGGGGTCCGCGAGATCGGGTAAGAACGTGGGTGGCCTGATCTAGATGGGCGTGGCTCCAACTCGCCCGGTCGACCGTCGCCCGATCTTCTGGTGACGGCTCAGCTGACCTGCTGGCGGCGGAGGGCGCGGATGCGGTCGCGCAGCTCGGCCGCCTGCTCGAAGTCGAGCCGGCGGGCGGCGTCCTTCATCTGCGCGTCCAGCTCGGCGATCCGCCGCTCGAGGTCGGCGGGCGAGTCGAACGTCTCCTTCGCGGGCGCCTCGACCTCGACCGTGTAGTAGTCGCGCTCGTAGACCGTCTGGAGCAGCTCGCGAATGGACGACCGGATGGTCTCCGGCGTGATGCCGTGCTCCTCGTTGTACTTGGCCTGCAGCGCGCGGCGCCGGTCCGTCTCCTTGAGGGTCTGCGCCATGGAGTCGGTGACGTGGTCGGCGTACATGATGACCTCGCCGTTGAGGTTGCGCGCGGCCCGCCCCGCCGTCTGGATCAGGGACGTGCCCGAGCGCAGGTAGCCTTCCTTGTCCGCGTCGAGGATCGCCACCAGCGAGACCTCGGGGATGTCGAGGCCCTCTCGCAGGAGATTGATGCCGATGAGGCAGTCGAACTTGCCGAGGCGCAGGTCACGGATGAGCGCCACGCGGTCGAGGGTGTCGATGTCGGAGTGCAGGTAGCGCACGCGGAGGCCGAGCTGCTGGTAGTACTCGGTGAGGTCCTCGGCCATGCGCTTGGTGAGCGTGGTCACCAGCACGCGCTCCTCGCGGTCGGCGCGGGCGCGCACCTCGTGCAGCAGGTCGTCCACCTGGTCGCCGGCGGGGCGCACGGTGATCTTCGGGTCCGTCAGGCCGGTGGGCCGGATGACCTGCTCGGCCACCGCGTCGTCGGCCAGCCGCAGCTCGTAGTCGCTGGGCGTGGCCGACACGTACACGGTCTGCTTGACGATCCGCGTGAACTCCTCGAAGGTCAGCGGGCGGTTGTCGAACGCCGACGGCAGCCGGAAGCCGTACTCGACGAGCGCCTCCTTGCGCGAGCGGTCGCCGTAATACATGCCGCGGATCTGCGGGACGGCCACGTGGCTCTCGTCGATGACCACCAGCGCGTCCGACGGCAGGTACTCGATGAGCACCGGCGGCGGCTCGCCCGGCCGCCGCCCGGTGAGGTGGCGCGAGTAGTTCTCGATGCCGTGGCAGTACCCGAGCTCGCGCAGCATCTCGAGGTCGAACAGCGTGCGCTGCTCGAGCCGCTGGGCTTCCAGCAGCCGGTTGCGCGTCTTGAGGAAGGCCAGGCGCTCGCCCAGCTCCTCCTGGATGGTCACCATCGCGCGCTCGAGCTGCTCGGCCGGCGTCACGTAATGGCTGGCCGGGTAGACGTGCACCTCGGGCAGGCGCTCGAGCACCGCGCCCTTGAGGGGGTCGATGCGGTGGATCGCCTCCACCACGTCGCCCCACAGCTCGACGCGCAGGGCGTGCGACTCCTCGTTGGCGGGGAAGATCTCGACCACGTCGCCGCGCACGCGGAAGGTGCCACGGTGGAAGTCGTAGTCGTTGCGCTCGTACTGCACGGCCACCAGCCGCCGCACGATCTCGTCGCGGTCGAGGGACTCCCCTTCCCGCACCGACAGGTGCATCTCCTTGTAGGTCTCGGGCGCGCCGATGCCGTAGATGCACGAGACGGAGGCCACCACCACCACGTCGCGCCGCTCGAGCAGCGAGCGCGTCGCCGAGTGGCGCATGCGGTCGATCTCGTCGTTGATGAGCGCGTCCTTCTCGATGTACGTGTCCGACTGCGGGATGTAGGCCTCGGGCTGGTAGTAGTCGTAATACGACACGAAATATTCGATCGCATTGTCGGGAAAGAACGCTTTGAATTCACTGAACAGCTGAGCGGCCAGGGTCTTGTTGGGAGAGAGCACCAGCGTCGGCCGCCCGGTATTGGCGATCAGGTTGGCGATCGTGTACGTCTTGCCGGAGCCGGTGACGCCGCGCAGGACGGTGTGGCGGCGCCCCTCCACGACGAGGCGCGTGAGGTCCTCGATGGCGCGCGGCTGGTCTCCGCGGGGCTCGTACTCGGAGGACAGCCTGAACGCGGCGGGCCGCGTCGTTAGGACGGCGTGGGTACCGCGACCAGGTACTTGCGCCACGAATCCAGCAGCGAGTGCGCGTGCGGGTGCCTCAGCATGTGCGTCGAGAAGACGAACTTGGGGTGGATCGGCTCACGAACCAGACGCATCCCGGTCTCTTCCGGTAGCCGGTTCCCCTTCTTGAGGTTGCAGCGCAGGCAGGCCGCGACGACGTTCGTCCACGTGGTGTCGCCGCCGCGCGAGCGCGGCAGGACGTGGTCCACGGTGAGGCGCTCGCCACGGCGGTTGCAGTACTGGCACGTATAGCCGTCGCGCCGGAGGATGTTCTTCTTGTTGAACGCGACGCGGTCGAGGAACGGCTTGCGGATGTAGACGGCGAGGCGGATCACCGCCGGCAGCGGGAAGGCGCGCGACGGCGAGCGGATCACGCGTGGCGAGCCCTCGACGGATTCGGCCTTGCCGGCGAGCAGGAGCGTGATGGCGCGACGGGCGTTGGTGAAATGTAGCGGCTCGAACGTATGGTTCAACACGAGTACCGCTACTTCATCCATGGCCACAACAGGATAAGACGGCGGCTCCGGGCCTGTCAAACCTCGCGCGCGGCGAGCTCGGCCAGGATGCCCTCTCTCAGGCTAAAGTCGCTCACGACCAGCCGCTCGCAGTGAAGGCGTGCCAGCGTCGCCTCGACGATGGCGACGCCTGGGACGATCAGGTCGGCCCGCCCGGGCTCCAGGCACGGCACTCGCGCGCGTCCGGCGAGGTCCAGGGCCGCCAGCCGCCGGTGCTGGCGCGCGATCGCCTCGCGGGTGAGCGTGTGGCCCTGCACGCGCGCGGGATCGTAGTCGGCGAGGCCGAGGTCGAGCGCGGCCAGGGTGGTGACGGTGCCCGCGGTGCCGACGAGCACGTCCACGCGCGCCGTCGCGATCGCCGCCGGCAGCTCGCGCGCGAGCTGCGCGTCCACCTCGGCCCGCAGCGTCGCGTAGCGAACCGGCTCCACCGGGCCCGGGAAGGCAAACCGCTCGGCGAGCGGCACCACGCCGAGCCGGAGGCTCGCCGCGGTGACCAGCGCGCCGTCGCGTGTCAGGATGTATTCCGTCGATCCGCCGCCGATGTCGAACGCGATGGCGACGCCTCGCAGCGGGCCGAGCCCGGCGACGATGCCGGCGAGCGTCAGCCGCGCCTCTTCCTCACCGCTGATCACGCGGACGGCGACGCCGGTGGCGCGCTCGAGATCGGCGGCGAAGGCGCGACCGTTGGCGGCGTCGCGCACCGCGCTGGTGGCCACGATGGCCACGCGCGCGGCGCCGGCGGCGCGCGCCCGCGCGACGTAGTCGACGACGACCGCCGCCGTGCGTGCGGCCGGAAGGTCGCCGAGCGCGCCCGTCGCGGACACGCCCTCGCCGAGCCGTGTCACCCGTTGCGTGGCGAGCACGGTGCGCCAGCCGCGGGCGCGCGGCGTCACCTCGGCCACGAGCAGGTGGACGGTGTTGGTGCCGAGATCGATCGTCGCGAGGCGCGTCATGCCCGTCGCCTGACAGACGAATGCCCCGCCGATGGGTCGGCGGGGCGTGGTGAGATCAGGGCCTGCGCGGCGGCGCCTCTAGCTCTTCGGCTGCAGCGACCGGATGTAGTTGATGAGGGCCCAGCGCTGCTCCTCCGGCAGGTGCTTCCACGGGGGCATCGCGCCGCGGCCGTTGCTGATCTTCCAGAAGAGCTCCCCGTCGGTCTCGCTCGCGAGCTTCTTCGACGTCCAGTCCGCGGGCTTCGGCGGCGGCAGCGCCGCCGCGGCCGGGCCGTCGCCCTTGCCGCTGGGACCGTGGCACGTCGCGCAGTTCTGCTCGGCGAGCTTCTTGGCGTCGGCCAGGAGCTTCGCGTCGCCCTTCTTGGCTGCGAGCGGGTTCTTGGTGTTCTTCGCGTCGGCCGGCGCTTTCCACTCCCCCTGCGCCCAGACGCCGGAAACGACTCCGATCGCGAGCGCGGCGGCGGCGACGATCGACGACTTGCGGAACGGCCTCATGGGATCTCCTCTCGGAAGAAAACGATCGTGAACGGCGTCACGATATCACGCGCGGCCGAGGGCCGCCAGCATGTCCTTCACTCGAGTGAACTTCACGCGGGGCTTCCCGGTTTCCCTCCCGCGCCGAGTCTCGATCTCGTCGAGCCGCAGCCAGTCCTGGTACGAAAGATACTGGGGCTGCCGCTCGCGGATCAGCCGCTCGACGGCTGCCGGCGACGGATCGGCCGGCCTCAGGTGGATGTCGCGCGCCAGATCTTCGATCATGCCGGCCACCGTCTCCGCCGCGTCGGGCTTGTTGGTCCCGATGACGCCGGTCGGCCCGCGCTTGATCCAGCCGGCCGTGTACTGCCCGACGAGCGGGTGCTTCGTCTGCGGGTCGAGCACGCGGCCCTTCGCGTTGAGGATGACGCCCCAGTCATCGTTGAAGGGCACGCCGGGCACCGGCACGCCGCGATAGCCGACGGACCGGAACACCAGGCCGACCGGCAGGTCCTCGACCTGGTCCGTCGCCTTCGGCTGCAGCGTGCCGGTGGCCGTCGCGTAGAGGCGATTCTTCACCAGCCGCATGCCGCCCACCGCGCCCGTGCCGTCGTCACGCAGCTCGACGGGCGAGACGAGGAAGCGCATGACGAGCCGCCGGGGCTTGCCCGTCGGCGTGCGCCGCGCGTACTCCTTGATGATCTCGATCTTCTTCTGCGTCGCACGGTCCGGCGCGCGCTCGAGCACCTGCCGGGTCAGCTCGTCCGGCTCCACCTCCTCGGGCTGGGCGCTGACGTCGGCGCCGGCGAGCTCGCCCAGCTCGCGCACCTCGGGGTTGGTGAACGCGGCCTGCGCCGGACCGCGGCGGCCGAGCACGTACACCTCGCGGATGCGGCTCGCGCTCAGCGCCTCGAGCGCGTAGTCGGCGATGTCGGTCGCCGCCAGCTCCTCGGGCGTGCGCGAGAGGATCCGCGCGACGTCGGCCGCAACGTTGCCGACGCCGACGACGGCCGCGCGCTCCTGCGAGAGATCGAACGTGAGGTCGCGATAGTCGGGATGGCCGTTGTACCAGGCGACGAACTCGGTGGCGGCGTGGCTGCGCTGGAGATCCTCGCCGGGGATCCCCATGCGCCGATCGGTCTGCGCGCCCGTCGTGTAGAGGACCATGTGGTAATGGGCGCGGAGGTCGTCCACGCTCAGGTGGCGTCCGAGCTCCACGCCGCCGAAAAATCGAAAGGCCGGATTGGCCGCGACCTTGTCGAACGCCGCGGTCACCGCCTTGATCTTCTGGTGATCCGGGGCGACGCCGGCGCGCACGAGCCCGTAGGGCGTCGGCACCCGGTCGTACATGTCCACCTCGACCACGAGACCCGGCGTGCGGAACAGCTGGTCCGTGGCGTAGAACCCGGCGGGACCGGCCCCGACGATCGCGACGCGCAGCGGCTGCGCCTCGGTGCCGGGTCGCGTCATCTGGCCGTGGGCCTGCCGTGCTCTTCGGTCAGCTCCATCTGGAGGTTCTCGACCTCGCCGCGGTAGAGATCGCGCTGAGCCTTGACGACGTCGCCGATCGAGATGATGCCGACCAGCCGCCGCTGGTCGACCACCGGCAGGTGGCGGATGCGCTTGTCGGTCATGGTGCGGCCGACGGACTCCAGGTCGTCCTGCGGCAGGCCGAGGATCACGTCCCTGGTCATGAGCGCGCTCACCGTCTTGGTGAACACCGCCTCGTCGCGCACGGCGGCGCGCACGACGTCGCGCTCGGAGAGGATGCCGATCGGCCGGCTCTCCGGGTCCACGACGACGAGGGCGCCGATGTTGTGCTCGGCGAGCAGGGCGAGCGCCTGGCGGATCGTCTGCTCCGGCTGCACGGTAACGACCTTGGGCCCCTTCTTGGCGAGGAGGCTCGCGATGGTCATGGGACTCTCCTTCCGCCTGCGCCCCCCGGCGTCGGCGGCTCCGATCTTACAGCCGGCGCAGGCTCGCCGCCGCGCAGAGCGCGGCCAGCACGCCGTAGGCGCCGGCCAGCGGCAGGGCCTGGGCGCGCGGCGCGCCCTCGGCCCACGGCCAGAAGAGCGCGCCCCCCGGCAGCGGCGAGTGCACGAGGCCGACGAGCGTGGCGAGGCTGGCGACGGCCAGCACGGCGGCGGTGACGAGGAAGCGCCGGTCGATCATCGTCACCACCGCCCAGCCCCAGAGCACGGCGGTGAGGATGAAGCCGTTGCCGAGGACGAGCAGCGTGTGGTAGGTCAGCGCGGCGTCGCCGCGGAGGTCGGCCGGCGACTTGCCGAGGGCGGCGAGCACGCCGCCGAGCTGGATCAGCACGACGGCCGCCGCCACCGGCACGAACGTGATGGCCACGGCCGGGCCGTGGCGCGGCGGCGAGGCGAGGAATGCCTGGGCGGTGATCGCCAGGCCGATGAAGACGAGAATCGGCGCCACCGCGGCCTCCGGCAGCAGCGTGACGAGAATCGAGAGCACGCCGACCATCGCGCCGACGCCGATGACGAGCCCGGTGGCGAGCGTGTAGCCGGCGCGCGCCCCCATCGCCTTGTACGCGGGGTGGCCGATGTAGGGCGTGTTCTGCACGACGCCGCCGCACAGCCCGGCCACGAGCGTGGCGACGGCTTCGGTCAAGAGGATGTCGCGCGCGCGGTACTCGTCGCCGGCGGCGGCCGCCGACTCGGTGTTGTCGATGCCGCCGATGATCGTCACCAGCGCGAACGGCAGCGCGACCGAGAGGTATGGCAGCGCGGCGTCCAGCGCGTCGAGCCAGGCGAGCGTCGGCCACGGCAGCGCCATCACCGGCGTGCCCACGGTGAACGCGCGATCGACGCGGCCCGTGAGCCAGACGCCGCCCCAGTGCACCACGGTGCCGGCGAGCACCGCCGCGAAGGCGCCGGGCAGGCCGAGCGGCATGCGAACACCGCCGACGAGCGCCAGCAACAGCACGCCGAGCGCGACCAACCCCACCAGCGGATCGCGCAGCATCTTGAGCGTGGGCAGGAACGCGATCAACAAGATGGCGACGCCCGCGATGGAGCCGAGCAGGGCCGCGCGCGGCACCACGCGTCGGGTCCAGTCGCCGGCGAAGGCGAGCGCCGTCTTGACGAGGCCGATGGCCAGCGTCGCGACCATGCCGACCTTCCACGCGAGCATCGCGTCGCCCGTCGCGACTTTCACCGGCCCCAGCACGCCGAAGACCATCGCGAAGAGCGTCGGCGTGTCGATGCCGAAGGGCATCGCGGTCACGTCGGCGCGGCCGCTGCGGCGCATGAGTCGCAGCGCGAGCCACGTGTAGGCGAGATCGCCCACGAGGACGCCGAGGGCGGTGCCGGGCACCATGCGCCCGAGCACGAGGTCGGCGGGAAAGCCGAAGACCCCGATCAGGAGCGAGGACAGGATGACGAGGTTCGTGACGTTGTCGAGGGCGAGGCCGAGGAAGCCGTTGACGTCGCCGGCCGCCACCCAGCGCGATGCGCGGGACTCAGCGGGCGCGGACGTTGGCGGTGGTGCTGCCGGCGAGGAGCGTCCTCGCCTCTTGGCGGACGCGCTCGGCGAGCGCGGCGCACCACGCCAGCTCGCCGCGATGCTGCGCGACCTCATGGTAATCGAACTCCATCAGGCCGGTCGAGTGCTCGCCCAGCCGCAGCCAGGCGCCGTACGAGCGGCCCTCGCGCTCGTCGTCGTCGTCCAGCACTGCCTCGACGCGCGGGTTCTCACGCTTGTTCGAACGCGTGACTGCCGCCGCGCGGGGAGCGGCGTCGCTCCCCTCGACGTTGACGGACTACCGTCTCGGGCGAATCCGGCGGCGGCTGCGCTGCTGGCGGGCGCTGCGCGCCCGCCGGAGCAGCAACCGGATCAGCATTCGTTGAACCCGCACGACAGGCACTTCTTGCAGCCTTCCTCGTACACGAAGGTCGCCTGGCCGCACTCCTTGCAGAGGTCGCCGATGCGCCGGCGCTCGTCGGCCTTCGTCGATGGCGGACCGGCCACCTTGACCTGGCCGATGTGCTCGGCCAGCGTGCGGCCGAGCGCGTCGGGCAGCGACAGCACCTTGCCGGCGCCGAAGCCCATCGGCTGGGCGCCGCCGATGCGCGAGAGCTGGCTGATGACCTCTTCGAGCCGGCGCTGAGGCGTGAGCGGTGAAGGTAGCCTCAACGTGAGCGAAATCAGCCGTCCGAGCGCCTCGGCCACGGCCATGGTGTCGGAGCCGCCCTTGCCCACCTGAACGAAGACCTCGAAGGGCTCGCCGTCCTCGGTCTCGTTGACCGTGATGAAGGCGGTGCCGATCGGCGTCTCCTTGCGGTAGGTCTTGCCCGCCAGGCTGTGCGGCCGCGGCCGGATGACCTGCTGCCCCGCCGTCGGCAGCTGGGCCGGCGACTTGTCCTTCTTGCCGAGGCCGACGTTGAGCACCTGCTCGCCCTTGCAGCCGTCGCGGAACACGGTGATGCCGAGGCAGCCGAGCTCCCACGCGAGCCGGTACGCGGAGGCGACGTCCTCCTCGCTGGCGTCGTTGGGCAGGTTGATTGTCTTCGACACGCCGTTGTCGGTGTAGCGCTGGAAGGCCGCCTGGTGCCGGACGTGCCACTCGAACGGGATGTCGTGGGAGGTCTTGAAGACGTTGGCGGCGTTCTCGGGCAGGCCCGGGATGCCGTGCAGCGATCCGCGCCGGGCGATCTCCTCTTTCAGCGCGTCGGAGTAGAAGCCGCGCGCCTTGGCGATGGCCTCGAACGTCTCGTTGACGAAGGTGAGCACGCGCTCGCCGTCGGGCTGCTTCACGCGGTGCTGGAAGGCCAGCGCGAAGATCGGCTCGATGCCCGACGAGCACCCGGCGATCATCGAGATCGTGCCGGTCGGCGCGATCGTGGTGACCGTCGAGTTGCGCATGGGCCGGACGTCCTTGTAGATCGACTTCGACCAGTTCGGGAACGGCCCGCGCTCCTCGGCCAGCTTGGCGCACTGGTCGTGCCCCTTGTCCTTCACGAACGACATGAGCCGCTCGGCGAGGTCGATCGCCTCCTGGCTGTCGTACGGGATGCCCATGATGAACAGGAGATCCGCCCAGCCCATGATGCCGAGGCCGATGCGCCGGTTGGACTTGACCGTCGCGTCGATCTCGGGCAGCGGGTACGGGTTCATCTCGATGACGTCGTCGAGGAAGCGCACGGCGAGCCGCACCACCCGCTCCATCTCGTCCCAATCGATCGACAGCTCACTGTCGTCGCCCGGGCGCGCGAACTTGGAGACGTTCAGCGAGCCAAGGTTGCAGGCTTCGTTCGGCAAAAGCGGTTGTTCACCACACGGGTTTGTCGCCTCGACCTGACCGAGATCGGGCGTCGGGTTGGCAGGGCTCGCATTGATCCGGTCGATGAACACCATGCCCGGATCGCCGGTTCGCCACGCCGCGCTCACCATGCGGTCGAAGACTTCTCTGGCGGAGAGCCGCCCCACCACCTTCCTGGTGTGCGGGTTGACGAGGTCGTACTCCTCGCCGCGGGAGAGCGCTTCCATGAACGTGTCGGTGGCGGCCACGGAGATGTTGAAGTTCGTGATCCCGCCGTCGAGCTTGCAGTCGATGAACTCGAGGATGTCGGGATGATCGACCTTCAGGATCCCCATGTTCGCGCCGCGCCGCGTGCCGCCCTGCTTGACCGCTTCCGTCGCGCCGTTGAAGACGCGCAGGAAGGACACCGGGCCGGAGGCCCGGCCGCCCGTCGACGACACGATGTCGTCCTTGGGGCGCAGCCGCGAGAACGCGAAGCCCGTGCCGCCGCCCGACTTGTGGATGATGGCGGCCGCCTTGACGGAGTCGAAGATCTCCTCCATCGAGTCACCGACAGGCAGGACGTAGCAGGCCGAGTACTGCAGCCCGTTGCCCTTGCCCGCGTTCATCAGGGTCGGTGAGTTCGGGATGAAGTAGCCGTCCACCATCATGTCGTAGAAGGCCTCGGCGACCTCCCGAACCGCCGCCTGGCTACGGCCGTATCGGCCCTCGCCCGCGGCAATCGAGACCGCGACCCGCCAGCACATTTCCTCCGGCGTCTCGATCACCTCTCCGTCCTTGCGGAGCAGGTAACGTTCCCGAAGGACGCGCAGGGCGGGCTCGGTCCACGTGCCGACCTTGGCGGGACGGGTCTCCGACAGCATGGGGGGTACCTCCTATATCTTGTGGTGAGGGACAATGTACCACGCAGCATATCGCGCTCGTCAAGGAAAAACGTGTCCACCGCCCGTCCCCGGCGCGTCCCCCTCTTATCCACCGCTCGTCCACCGTGCGTGAGCGCGCCGTTTGGCGTCGTGCGACGCCGACCTGCGTGGGAGTCGAGGGGTGCGTGATATCCTCGCCGTGGTTCGCGGTCCTGACAGGTCGTTAGATGGGCGACGTTCTGGCCCGGGGAGAGCGAGTGCGATGAGGATGGGCGTTCGGAGGTTGCTGCTGGCAGGCGCACTCCTGGTGGTCGCGACGACGAACGCTGCGGCGCAGGCTCCCACCGCGCCGCCACCCACGCAGACGCCGCCGGCCGCGCAGACTACGCCGCCCGTCGTTCCGCCCGTGACGTCCCCGCCGGTGACGAGCCCGCAGTCACAGGTCTTCGGCAAGGTGCTCTCGGTCGAGGACGCGGTGGCCATCGCGCTCGACACCCAGCCCAACATCAAGGCGCGGATCAGCGACTACATCGCCGCGGCGTTCCGCGTCGACCAGGCGCTGGCGCCGCTGCTGCCGCAGATCACCGGCTCCTGGACGGCCGCCCGCGACCAGAACGTCTCCACCTCCGGCGGCACGACCTCGAGCCAGCCCCTGCGGACGGTCACCACCTGGACGACGAGCACGGTCGCGCGTGTGTCGCTGTCGCAGATCCTCTTCGACTTTGGGAAGAACTTCGCGTCGACCGAGGCCGCGCGCAAGCTCGCCGACGTCGCCCTCGAGGACACCGAGCTGCAGCGCCAGCTCGTGACCCAGACGGTGAAAGAGTCGTACACCAACATCAACTTCGCCGTGCGCCTCATCCAGGTGAACCAGCAGGCCGTCGAGCGCGCCGAGCTGAACCTCCGGTCGGCGCGCGGCTTCTTCGAGGTGGGCACGCGGCCGAAGTCGGACGTCGCCCGCGCCGAGGTCGACGTCGCCAACGCCAAGGTCGACCTGATCCGCGCGCGTAACGCGGAGCGGCTCGCCCGCGTCGCGTTGGCGACGGCCATGGGGCTCCCGGCCACCACGCCGCTGCAGATCCAGGACAACCTCCTCTACCAGCCCGTCACCCTCGACCGCGCTCGGCTCGCCGAGGACGCGCTCCGCCAGCGCCCCGAGTACCGCCAGGCGCGGCTCAACGCCGAGGCCAACGACGCGCGGCTGCGCCGGTCCTTCCGCGACTTCTTCCCGGACATCACCGGCGGCGGGTTCTACGGCGCCCAACGGGCGGACATGAACGAGATCTGGGAGTTGAACCTCTCGCTGAACTGGACGCTGTACGACGGCGGCAACCGCATCGCGCGGTACCGCGAAGCGCGCGCCAACCTCGAGGCTGCCCAGGCCCGCGTGAAGGCCAGTGAGCTCGACATTTCCCGCGAGGTCGAGCAGTCGATCAACAACGTCATCGAGGCCGACGAGCGCATCCAGGCCGCGCAGGTCGCCGTCGTCTCCGCCCAGGAGAACTTCCGCCTCGCCCAGGGCCGGTTCGACGCGGGCGTCGGCACGATCCTCGAGCTCACCGACGCCCAGCTCGCCCTGACCCAGGCCCAGAACACCGAGGCCCAGGCCCTGGCCGACTACCGAATCGCGCTCGCCCGGCTGGACCGCGCCGTCGGCCGCCGGTAATTTCCAAATATCCGGAGGTTCCCGACCGTCCAAAAGACGATGAAACGCTTCGTCTCCATCGTCGTCGTCGCTCTGCTCCTCGGAGCGGGGGTCTGGGGCTACCTGTACGCTCAGGGACGGAACAGCTCGCCGAAGTATCGCCTCGTCCAGGTCGAGCAGGGCCCCCTCACCGCCGCCGTCTCCGCCACCGGCAACCTCAACGCCGTCATCATCGTCCAGGTCGGTAGCCAGGTCTCGGGCCAGATCAAGGAGCTCCTGGTCGATTTCAACTCGGTGGTCAAGAAGGGCCAGACCATCGCCCGGATCGATCCCCAGATCTTCGAGGCCCAGGTCAACCAGGCCAAGGCCGACGTCGAGACCGCCAAGGCCGCCGTCCTCAACCAGGCCGCCAGCGTGGAGAAGGCCCGTGCCGACGTGGAGAACGCGCGCGCGGCCCTGGCCCAGGGCAAGGCGCAGACGGCCAAGGCCGACGCGGCGCAGGCCGACAGCAAACGCATCTTCGATCGCAACGCGGAGCTCTTCAATCGGCAGCTCATCGCCCAGGCGGACCGCGACACCGCGCAGGCCAACTACGAGCAGGCGGTCGCGCAGTCGGAGTCGTCGCGCGCCAGCGAAAAGGCGCTCGCAGCCAACATCGATTCCAGCCTGGCCCAGCTCCGCGTGCAGGAGGCCGCGCTGAAGTCGGCGCACGCCCAGGTCGACCAGAAGACGGCGGCGCTCGCGCAGGCCCAGACGAACCTCGACTACACGACGATCCGCGCGCCGGTGGACGGCATCGTGGTCTCGCGCGCCGTCGACGTTGGCCAGACGGTGGCGGCCAGCCTCCAGGCGCCGACGCTCTTCACGATCGCGCAGGACCTGACCAAGATGCAGGTCGAGACGAGCGTGGACGAGGCCGACATCGGGCGCGTCAAGCTCGAGGACCGCGCCACCTTCACGGTCGACGCGTTCTCCGGCCAGACGTTCTCGGGCATCGTCACGCAGATCCGCAAGGCCGCGCAGATCGTGCAGAACGTCGTGACCTACACCGTCGTGATCTCGGTCGACAATCCCGGCGGCCGCCTGCTGCCCGGGATGACCGCCAACGTGAAGCTCGTCTATGCCGAGAAGCCGAGCGTGCTCAAAGTGCCGAACGCGGCGCTCCGCTTCCGCCCCGCCGGCGCGGACGCCGGACCCGTCGGGTCCACGCGCGGCCAGGGCGGCGCGCCGAGCGCCGGGCCGCCCGTCGCCGGTCAACCGCCGCGCGGCGACGTCGCGGGCGGGGGCCGGTCGCCGGGCGAGATGCGCGAGCGGCTGGTGACGGGCCTCGGGCTCAGCGCCGAGCAGCAGAAGAAACTCGACCCGATCCTGGCCGACACGCGGCAGCAGATGATGGCGCTGCGCGGTCTCCCGGAGGGTGAGCGCCAGGCGCGCGCCGCGACGATTCGCGAGGCCACGCGCGCCAAGATCCGCGAGATCCTGCCGCCCGAGCAGCGCGCGAAGTACGAGGAGCTCGCGGGACGCGAGGGGCGCAGCGCGGGCGCCGCGCCGGCGTTCGGCGGTGGCGGCAACGCCGGGCGCGTGTGGATCCTCGACACGGACGGCAAACCGAAGGCGGTAGCCCTCACGCTCGGCCTCAGCGACGGCACGGCCACGGAGGTGCTGCGCGGCGATCTCAAGGAAGGCCAGGAGGTCATCACCGGCCTCGCGGCCGCCGGCCAGCAGAATCGCCCAGGGACGTCCGGCAGCACCCCCGGCGGACCGCGCCTGAGGCTCTGAGCGCCGTGGCGATCATCGCGACCGAGGAGCTCGGCAAGGACTATCACCTCGGCCCGCACACGGTGCACGCGTTGCGCGGCGTGTCGGTGTCGATCGAGCCCGGTGAGTTCGTGGCCGTCATGGGCCCGTCGGGCTCGGGCAAGTCCACCTTCATGAACCTGCTCGGCTGCCTCGACCGCCCGTCGGCGGGGCGCTACTGGCTCGACGGCCAGGACGTGGCGCGGCTGTCGCGCGACCAGCTGGCCACCGTGCGCAACGCGAAGATCGGCTTCGTCTTCCAGATGTTCAACCTGCTGCCCCGCACGAGCGCGCTCGAGAACGTCGAGCTGCCGCTTCTCTACGGCGGGATCTCGTCGCGCGAGCGTCGGCAGCGCGGGCGGGCTCGGCTGCAGGCGGTGGGCCTCGCCGACCGCGAGCACCACCATCCGAGCCAGCTCTCGGGCGGTCAGCAGCAGCGCGTGGCCATCGCGCGCGCGCTCGTCAACGATCCGGCCGTCATCCTCGCCGACGAGCCCACGGGCAATCTCGACACGCGCACGAGCGTGGAGATCCTCGCGCTGCTCCAGCGGCTCAACCGTCAGGGCCTCACGATCGTGCTCGTCACCCACGAGCCGGACATCGCCAACTACGCCAGCCGGCGCCTCGTCTTCCGCGACGGGCGGCTGCGCACCGACGATCACGCGGAGCCGCTCGACGCCGTCGAGGCGCTCAAGAGCCTGCCCGAAGAAGACGAGGCGGTGGCTTGATGCTGCTCCAGGCGCTGCGAATCGCGCTGCGCTCGCTGAAGGTGAACAAGCTGCGCACGGCGCTGACGATGCTCGGCATCATGATCGGCGTCGCCGCCGTCATCGCCATGGTCTCGGTGGGCGCCGGCGCCCAGGCCCGCGTCGCCGAGCAGATCCAGAGCCTCGGCTCGAACCTGATCATCGTGCTCTCGGGCAGCAGCAACGCCGCGGGCGTTCGGCTCGGCCAGGGCAGCCAGACGACCATCACCGAGGACGACGCGTCCGCCATCGCGCGCGAGGTCCCGCTCGTGCAGGTGGCCGCGCCCTCATCGCGCGGCAACGCGCAGGTCGTCTACGGCAACCTCAACTGGTCGACCGGCATCCAGGGCGTGACGGCGGATTACTTCGAGGCGCGCGACTGGCCCGTCGAGGTCGGCCGGCCGGTGCTCCAGGAGGACGTGGACGGCGCGACCAAGGTCGCGCTGCTCGGGCAGACGACGGCGCTGAACCTCTTCGGCGACGCGGATCCCATCGGCCAGATCATCCGCATCAAGAAGGTCCCCTTCACCGTGGTCGGCCTGCTCAGCCGCAAGGGCCAGAGCTCGTGGGGGCAGGACCAGGACGACGTGATCCTCATTCCGCTCTCGACGGCCAAGAAGAAGGTGCTCGGCGTCAGCCAGGCCAACGCGCGCTCGGTCGGCTCGATCTCGATCAAGATCCGTCCCGACGAAGACATGGCCGAGGCCGAGACGCAGATCCGCGCCCTCCTGCGCCAGCGGCACCGGCTGCAGCCCTACCAGGACGACGACTTCTGGCTGCGCAACCTGTCCGAGGTGCTCCAGACGCAGGAGGAGTCGTCGAAGGTGATGACATACCTGTTGGCGGCGATCGCGTCCGTGTCGCTGCTGGTCGGCGGCATCGGCATCATGAACATCATGCTGGTGTCGGTGACCGAGCGGACGCGCGAGATCGGCCTGCGCATGGCCGTGGGCGCCCGCTCCCGCGATATCCTCACCCAGTTCCTCGTGGAGGCCGTCACGCTGTCGCTGATCGGCGGCGTCATCGGCATCGCCCTCGGCATCGGCGGCAGCAACGCCATCAGCGCGCTGGCGGAGTGGCGCACGGTGCTGGCGCCGTCCGCGATCGTTCTCGCCTTCGGCTTCGCCGCCGCCATCGGGATCTTCTTCGGCTTCTACCCGGCGCGCAAAGCCTCGCGGCTCGATCCGATCGAAGCGCTTCGCTACGAGTAGCCCCGCGCCCCGCGCCTCGCAGTCGAGCCCCGCCACCCCGACCCCGCCGTCTCACGATCACGGAACGTGCGGCGGCTACTCCAGGGTCGCTGGCCTCGGCGGAGATAGTTCAAGTGATTCTTGAGGGGGGGCGTCTGCTATCTTTGAGCGCGATGCCGCGTCGACGCAACGTCGCGCCGCGCCCCGCTCGCCGCACGCGCCGGCCCTCGCCGCCGACGGCGAGCGAAGCGGAGCGACGGCTCCTGGCGCTGGCACGCGAGCTCGGCGGGCTCGGCCGCGACGCGCTGCCGCGCGCGCTGCGCGCGCTCGCCGCCGCCTACGCCCCCGACGCGCCGCTGTCGCGCGCCGTCGCGCACGCGTTCCTGGCGACGCGCGGCGACAAGACCGGCGCGCTCGCCCTGGCGTGGGCGCGCGAGCAGGTGCGGCTGGCGCTGCAAGAGCTCGTCGAAGCCACGCCGCCCTCGGCGCGCGGCGGCGTGGCGACACCGGCGGAGATGCTCGCGTGGCTCCTGCTCGCCGCCGCCGAGGCGCTCGCGCTGGAGCCGCCCTCCGCGGTCGCCGATCGCCTGAAGGCCTTGACCGTGCTCACCGGACGCGAGGTTGCGCCGTGAGCGCGGGGAGCACGCGCGTGGCGAACTGCTCGAGCATCGCCGTGGCCGGAAAGTCGGCGAAGCCCACCATGAGGTCCGTCGCGCCCGCCTCGCCGTAAGCGCGCGCCCGCGCGAGAACGGCGTCGGCATTACCGACGAGCGCCCCGTCGAGCAGCGGGTGATCGCGAGCGATGTTCCGCCGCTCGCAGAACCGCTCGACGGCGGCCGCGGCCTCCTCCGCTGACTCGGCGAGGGCCGCGTCCACCTCGACGGAACGGCGCACGGCGCCGCGGGCCCGGCCCGCCGGCGCGAGCCCCGCGTCGAGCCGTGAGGCCGCCGCGGCGAAGGCGGCGGGCGCGAGGAACGACGCCTCCCAGCCGTCGGCGCAGCGTGCGGCGAGCGCGATCGCGCGCGGTCCCATCGCCGCCACCCACACGGGCGGGCCGGGGCGCTGAACCGGCGGCGGCTCGATCCGAGCGTCGCGAAGCCCGAGCGCCCGCGACGTCACCGACGCACCCGCCCACAGGCGCCGGATCGCATCGATCGTGGCCTCGAGCCTCGCGAGCCGCTCGCGCGCCGGCGGGTACGCGATGCCGTGTCGCTCCCATGACGCGGCGACGTCGGGCGCCTCGGCGCCCACGGCGAAGCGCAGGTCGAGACGGCCCTGCGAGAGATGATCGATCGCCACCGCGCGCTTGGCGAGCCACGAGGGATGGTGGGCGGCCGCGTCGAAGGCATAGGTCACGGCGGGACCGATGCGACAGCGGCGTGTCTCGAGCGCCAGCGCGGCGAGCAGCGTCCAGCCGTCGTGCGTCCAGCCCCAGAGGCCGTCGCCGTAGGTCACGCGCGCGTAGCCGAGCGCGTCGGCAGCGGCCCAGTAGCGCCGCAGCGCCGCGACGTCGGTGCCCCACGTCTGCACGCCGATCGCGATCACGCGGCGAGGATCGTGGACGCTGGCGGCGGCTGTCAACGTGCTAGAGTTCGGCCGATGCCCGCGCGCCTCGTCGCCGTCGCCGCCGTGATCCTCGCCGTCGCCACCGCCGCCGTCGCGCAGACGCCCGTGGAGACGGCGCACACGCTGGTCGCCCGCTACCACGAAGACCCGGCGGCGATCGACCGCGCGCGGGGCCTGCTGGAGGTGGCGCTCGCGAAGGACCGCCAGGTCGAGACGATGATCATGCTGTCGTACGTGTACTTCCTCTGGGGCGATACTCGCGCGAAGACCGACGACGAGAAGCTCGCGGCATACGACCAGGGCCGCCAGCTCGGCGAGCGCGCGGTGGAGCTGGCGCCGAAGAACGCCGAGGCCCACGTGTGGTACGCGATCAACACAGCCCGCTACGGCCAGACGAAGGGCATCATGCGCTCGCTCTTCCTGCTGCCCACCGTCCAGCGCGAGATCGACACGATCCTCTCCCTCGAGCCCAAGAACATCCGCGCCCACTCGCTGGCCGGCAACGTCTACATGGAGGTGCCGCGGATCGCCGGCGGCGACCGCGCCCGCGCCGAGGATTACTTCAAGAAGGGCCTGGCCATCGACCCGCGCTTCACGGTGCTGCGCGTCGACCTCGCCCGGCTCTACATCTCCACCGGGCGCTACCCGGAGGCGCGGCAGGAATTGACGCGCGTGCTCCAGGAGCGCGCCCCCAGGATCGTCGCGGATTGGACCGTCAAGGACGCCCCACGCGCCCGCACGCTGCTCGAGTCCATCAAGGACAAGCGGTAGACATCGCGGGCGTCATCCGCCGGCTGCGGCGGACGAAGCCGCGCTGGAACCGCACCGCGCTGGCGCTGATCGCCGAGCAGCAGCGCGACCCCTTCCGCGTGCTCGTGGCCTGCATCCTGTCGCTGCGCACGCAGGACACGACGACCGGCCCCGCCGCCGCGCGGCTCTTCGCGGTCGCCGACACGCCCGCCGCCATGCTGCGCCTGCCCGCGAGGCAGATCGAGACGCTGATCTATCCGGTCGGCTTCTATCGCACGAAGGCACGCGTGATCCTCGGGCTGTGCCGCGATCTGCTGGAGCGCTTCGGCGGGCGCGTGCCGGACGACATCGACGCCCTGCTCACCCTCAAGGGTGTCGGCCGCAAGACGGCCAACCTCGTGGTGACGATGGGCTTCAACAAGCCCGGCATCTGCGTGGACACGCACGTGCACCGGATCAGCAACCGGCTCGGCTACGTTCGCACGCGCCACCCGGAGCAGACCGAGATGGCGCTGCGCGGGCGGCTGCCGCGGCGGTTCTGGATCGGTTACAACGACCTGCTGGTGGCCTTCGGCCAGAACGTCTGCACGCCCCTCTCGCCGCGCTGCTCGACGTGCCCGGTCAGCGCCCTCTGCCGCCGCGTCGGCGTCACGACCTCTCGTTGATGGGGGCCCCGAGATGGCGCCCCAGATCGTTCAAGCGAGAGGGCTACGCCCCCTGGGACTCTCCGGCCAACGCTCGGGGCGGCCCGGCGAAGCCGGGCCACCCCTCGATCGCGCGCACATTTAGCCGCGTCGCAGCCGGCGCAGCGTCGCGAGGTTCTTCAGATCGGCGCTCGGCTCGGGCTCCTTGGGCGTCTCCAACACTTTGGGGATGCGCGCGAAGCGCGGGTCGTTCAGCAGCAGCCGGAACGGACGCAGCCCGAGCCGGCCGCGCCCGATGTGCTCGTGGCGGTCGAGGCCGGAGCCGAGCGGGGCGCTGGCGTCGTTCAGGTGGAACGCGAGCACGCGGCCGAGGCCGACCGTGCGCGCGCAGCGCTCGATGGCCGCCGAGTAGCCCACGGGCGTGCGGATGTCGTAGCCGGCCACGAAGAGATGGCAGGTGTCCAGGCACACGCCGACCCGCTCGGAGCGGCGCACGCGCCCGATGATGCCCGCCAGGTCCTCGAACGTCCCGCCGAGCGCGTGGCCCGCGCCGGCCGTGTTCTCGAGCGCCACCCGCACCCGTGCGCGAGGCGTGAGTGCGAGCGCCTCGTCCACCGCCCGCGCCACCGCGTCGAGGCCGGCTTCCCGCCCGGCGCCCATGTGCGAGCCCGGGTGCACGACGAGGCACCCGAGGCCGAGCGCCTCCGCGCGCTGCAGCTCGTCCGTGAACGTGTCGACGGCCTGCCGCCAGGCCGCGGGCACCGGCGTGGCGAGGTTGACGAGATAGCTGCCGTGGGCGAACGCGTGCCGGATGCCGGCGCGCCGCCGGGCGACGCGGAACGCGCGGGCGGCGGCGGGGTCGAGCGGCGGCGCCGCCCACTGGCGCTGGTTCTTGAGGAAGATCTGGATGGCGCCGCAGCCGAGCTCGCGGCCCCGCGCCGGCGCCAGGGCCAGTCCGCCCGCGACCGACACGTGCGCGCCCAGCTCGTCGGCAGCCCGGGTCACCGGCCGCGCCAGTCGTGTCTCGGCGTGAAGCCATCCCCGAGCTTCGACCCGTCACCCCCCAGAGCGAGATTCCGCGGGTACGTCCGCTTGGCAGAGGTGGCCTCTCGGACATCGATGTCAACGCTGACGATCGGCGCCTCCGCGGTCGTCTCGGCGAGGATGTCGCCTTCGGGGGAGACGATCCAGCTCTGTCCCACGAAGTCATCTCGCGCGTAGGAACGGCGATTGGCCGAGGCGACGAAGCAACCCGACACGATGGCCATGAGTGACGCCGCGAGCCGCCAGCGGCGGTGTCCACCGGTGGCTCGCGGGGCGGCGATGATGTGCGCGTCGGCACGCCCGATCCTCCACGAGAGGTCGGTGAACAGCATCTCGGTGCACAGCTGGAAACCCACCCGTACGTCGTTCCAGGTCAGCGGAGAGGTCTCGAGGCTTCCCCGATCGAACCACGTCGCCTCCCAGCCGTCGGGCCCATCGGGGAGGTACACCTTGCTCCGACTGCTCTGATAGCCGTTCGCCCGCGTCCACGCGAAGCCTTGATTGAGCCGCCGACCCGCATCCTCGACGGGCCTGGACGCGAGCACGACCTCTGCCCGGAGCTCGCTGAAGCGCGAGACCATCGCGTCGTGGTCGATGAGGGCTTGCTGCCACACCTTCGGATCGAACGTTCGGCTCGTGAAGGCGGTCCACTCGACGAAGGGCATTTCGGGGAGGACCAGGATATCGGTCGGGGAGGCGTCGAGATGGCGAGTCAGTTCCGCCCAGGCGTGACCTCTGCGCTTGGTTTCATCAGCAAGCTCGCACACCGTCAGGCGCATCCGGTCCCAGCCTATCACCTTGCGCCGGCAGGACCCGGCGCGGCATAATGGGAACCGACCAGTTCCCTTCAGAAACTCATCGGTTTCCCCTGGAGGCGCGTATGCAGCCGCGGCCGATTCCGACCACGATGACCACGATGTTCGAGTACGACTACAGCACGGCCGAGATGGACCTCCGCCGGCTCTACGAGAACGCCAAGCGCGACCAGTGGAACGCCTCGAAGGACATCCCCTGGAAGGAGCCCGCCCCGGCCGACGGCCGCGTCATCGCCGACGAGCTGATCGACATCTACGGCTCGTCGCTCTGGGAGCGACTGTCCGAAGCGCAGCGCGTGGAGCTCAACCGGCGCATCGCCGCCTGGCGGCTGTCGACCCTCATGTACGGCGAGCAGGGCGCGATGCTCGCGTGCAGCCAGCTCGTGGACGTCGTCGAGGGCGCCGACCACAAGTTCTTCCAGGCCACCCAGGTCATGGACGAGGCCCGCCACAACGAGGTGCTCGACCGCTACATCACCGAGCGCGTGGGCATCCGCTACGGCGTGCCCCAGAACGAGCGCGACCTCTTCGACTCGATCCTCACCGAGAGCCGCTGGTACCTCAAGACCATCGCCCTGCAGCTCGTGGCGGAGACCTTCGCGGTGGCGCTCTTCAAGATGATGGGCGAGAGCGCCAAGGACCCGGTGCTCGCCGAGGTGTGCAAGCGCGTGCTCCAGGACGAGTCGCGGCACATGGGCTTCGGCATGCTGTCGCTGCCGCGCGTGGTGGCCGAGGCGTCGGAGAGCGAGCGGCGCGAGCTCGAGGACTACACCTGCTTCGCGCTCGAAAAAACGCTCACGGGCTTCTTCCCGGCGGAAGCGTATCAGGACATGGGGTTCAGCCCGGCTGAGATGGATGAGATTCGTCGCTACCGCCGTGAGACCGCCGCCTCCAACGACTTCGCGCCATTCCGGAAGTATTTCCGCAAGGACATGCATTCCTCGATGGTGCAGAACCTGGCCCGCATCGGGCTGCTCGGCGACCGCGTGCGGCCGCGGCTCGAGCGGCTCGGCATCAGCCTGCCGGCGCGCTGACCGGCGTCAGCAGCGCGATCAGCCGCTCACGCCGGAACGCCCAGGCCGCGCGGAGCTGGTGGCCCACCAGCAGCGCGTGCGCGGCCCGGCCCAGCGGGCCGGCGGGCAGCCGGTAGGTCACGCGGTCCTCGACCCAGGTCCCGCCGCCCTCTTCCAGCAGCCGATGGCGGTGCTCCCAGCGCGCATACGGCCCATTGACCTGCACGTCCACGAAGCGATAGGGCGGATCCCACTCACGCACGAACAGCCGCCAGCGCAGCGGCACGCCCAGCCAGGCGAGGCGGAAGTCGAGCACGGCGCCCGCGTCCATTCGCACACCGGGCGTGAGGAGGCGAAGGCGGAGGGCCGGCGGCATCACGCGCGCGAGATTGCTGGGATCGGCGAGGAACGCGAAGACGTCGGGACGCGGCCGCGCCAGCCACACGCGCGACTCCATGACGTGGTCGGCCATGACGCGCGGGCTATCATAGGCGGGTGCCCCGCCTCAGTCAAACGCGCGCCTACCTCGCGTTGCTGCTGATCGCGGCGCTCTGGGGCACGTTTCCCGCCACCTCCAAGCTCGCCCTCGACGATCTGCCGCCGACGCTCCTCACCGCCGCCCGCGCGATCGTCGCCTCGACCTTCCTGGTCGCGCTGCTCGCGCGCTCGAGCGCCGACGCCGTGCGGGCGCCCACGCCCGAGACGCTGCGCGCCTTCGTCGTGCTGGGCGTGGCCGGCGTCGGGCTGTCGATGCACATCGCCTACTGGGGCATCTACACGACGACGGCGGCGAACGCGGCCATCCTGCAGGCCGCCTCGCCGGTGATGATCGCGCTGGGCGCGCGTCTCTATCTCGGCGAGCGGCTGCGGCGCCTGCAGCAGGCCGGCGTCGCGCTCTCGATGCTCGGCGTGCTGCTCGTCGTCACCGAGGGGCAGCTGGCCGAGCTGGCGCCCTCGGAGTGGCGCCTCGGCGACTTCCTCACGTTGCTGGGGCTCACCGCGTGGACGGTGTACACGGTCTACGGCAAGCGCCTGATCGCGACGGTGCCGCCGTCGCTGGCGACGACGGGCGCCTACGTGTGCGGCACGCTCGTGCTCGTGCCGCTCGCGATCGTCACGCTGCCGTTCATGCCGCGGCCGCGGCTGGCCTCACCGGTCGCATGGGTCGTGCTCGTCTACCACGCGATCCTCGGCGCCATCGCGCACCTCTGGTGGTACGCGGCGGTCGAGCGCGTGGGACCGAGCCGCGCGGCGATCTTCCTGAACGTCACTCCGCTGGTGGGGATGGCGCTGGCGGCGGTGCTGCTCGGCGAGCCGATCGGCCCCTGGCAGGTGGCCGGTGTGACTCTGGTGTTGGGCGGGGTCGCGCTGACGACGGGTGGAGCGACGCGACGGTCGTCGGGCGGGACGCGAGCCGGGGGGGAATTGGGGGGGTCGCCTCGACCCCCCCAATCTTCATAGGCGCCGGCGGTTACAGCTTCTTGACCTCGGCCAGAATTTTGTCTGGATCTGGCAGCTCACCCTTGCCGTACTTCTCGGCGAAGCGGACCTTGCCGGTCCTGTCGACGATGAAGGTCGCCCGGCTGTTGATGTTCATCTCGGCCATGTGGATGCCGTAGTCCTTCGCCACGCTGCGCTGCATGTCGGACAGCAGCGGGTAGTGGCTGATGCCGACGGACTTCGCCCAGTTGTCGTGGCTGAAGGGGCTGTCGGTGGAGATACCCAGCACCTGGGTATTGGCCTTGTCGAAGTCGCCGATGCGCTTGTCGAAGGCCGGCATGCACTTGCTTCAGCCCGGCGTCCAGTCCAGCGGATAGAACAGCAGGACGACGTTCTTTCCCTTGTAGTCGCCCAGGCTCACGTCCTTCATGCCGATGGTCTTCAGCGTGAAGGCCGGCGCCTGGTCGCCCACGTTGAGCGTCTTTTGATCCGTCACTGAGCGTTCCCCCTTCTGGCGAAAGTGCGTTTCGAGCGAGTCATGATAGCATCGCCCGTCTCGATCGTCCGCCGCACGGGCGCCGGCGGCTTGCGCGCGTCGCTCCACAGCGCGCGGCGCTGCGCCTCGAGCGGCACCGCCGGCAGCCCGAGGTGCGCGGCCGCGGTCACCACACGCCCGGTGCTCCAGAGCGGCTCGAAGCGCGCGGCGAAGCCGGGGTCGCGCAGCGCGTGGTGGTCCATGATCGCGCGGCAGCCCGTCGCGTCGAGCACGCGCCGGAGATTGTCGACGCCGCGCTGCACCGCCCCCGCCGGCAGCTCGCGCTCGACGTAGGACGGCGGCCCCGAGAGATAGAGGAGCGTCGGCCGCTGCTGGATGAGCCACGCCGCCGCCACCGAGGAGAGCGGTCCCTGCACGTCGGAGGCGAACACGAAGCGCTCGCGCTGCACCAGATCGCACACGGCCAGGCCCACCACGTGACCGAGCGATGTGCCGTCGACGCCGTGGGGCAGCGGGGGCGACACGGACAGCTCGACGGCGCCGTCGCGCCGCCGCCAGCCATCCGCCGACTCTACGGTCGCCTGGCCCTCCAGCGCCTTCCACAGCGCGAGGCCCCGGCGCGCCTGGGCCCCGGCGATCATGCGCCGCGGGTCCTTCGCGAGGACGGTGTGGCCCGCGTAGGTGACGGGATCGCTGCGGAAGTGATCGTCGTGGTAGTGGCTGACGAAGATGAGGCGGGCGCGCGCGGCGTACGCTGAGATGCGATCGTTGGCGCGCCGCAGCGCCTGCCACTCCGCGTCGGCCGGGGGCAGCCCCCAGCGCGCCGGCGCGAGGGTCGCGCCGGGATCGATGAGGATCCCGAGGTCCCCCGCCTCGACGTAGGTGGCCATCGAGCGGACCCCGAGCGACTCGGCGGCGAGAGGAATGACTCTCACCGGGGTTTCGCCGACCGTCGGGCCGTGGTGCGAGCCGCAGCCGAGGGCGAGGCGAGCCTGCGTGGGTCGCCCTGCGAAGGCGCCCCGACGGCACATAAGAAGGACGGAAGTATCACGAGGCTCAGATGCAGCGCCCCCCGTCGACTTCGAGCACACTGCCCGTGATCATGGCGGCCTCGTCGGAGGCGAGGAAGACCGCGGCGTGCGCGATGTCCTCCGGCTGGTTGAGCCGGCCGAGCGGCACCGTCTGCTCGTAGCGCGCCAGCCCCTCGGCGTCCACCTGCTGCTTGCCCATGAAGGTCGGCAGCATCGGCGTGTGCGTGGCCACGGGCGCGATGGCCACCACGCGCACGCCGTGCGGCGCCGCCTCGAGGGCCAGCGCCTTGGCCAGCGTGACCACGGCGCCCTTCGACGCGGCGTAGATCTGCCCGCCCGGGCGCGGGCGGATGGCCGCCGTCGACGCGGTGATCAGGAAGACGCCGCGCCCGGCGCGCTTCATCACGGGCAGCGCGTACTTCGCGCCGAGGTACACGCCCTTCACGTTGACGTCGAAGATCGTGTCGAAGGTCTTCTCGTCGACCTCCTCGACGTCCGTCTTCCACTGCGGGACGCCGGCGTTGGCGAAGAAGACGTCGAGCCGGCCCCACGCCGCCGTCGCGCGCTCGACCAGCGCCTGGTTGTCGGCGGCGCGCGTGACGTCGACGGTCAGCGCGATGGCCTGGCCGCGCGCGCCTTCGATCCTCTGCACGGTCGCCTTCGCGCCGGCCTCGTTGATGTCCGCCACGAGCACGCGCGCACCCTCCGCGGCCATCGCCACCGCCGCCGCCGCGCCGATCCCCGACCCCGCGCCCGTCACGATCGCGACCTTGTCTCGTAGTCTCATCGCGTTCCCCCGCGTCTAGAGCGCCAGCTCGGCCAGCGTGCGGACGGCGACCGCGTCCCCGGTGACCAGCAGCGTCGTCACGCCCGATCCCTTCCACTCGGCGAGCTGCTCGCGGATGCGCTCCTTCGGCCCGCAGAGCGCCACCTCGTCCACCAGCGCGTCCGGCACCGCCGCCTCCGCCTCCGCCTTCCGGCCCGCCAGGTAGTGGTCCTGGATGGTCTTCGCCGCGTCCTCGTAGCCGTAGCGACGCGCGATGTCGTTGTAGAAGTTCCGCCCGCGCGCGCCCATGCCGCCGACGTAGAGCGCGAGGCGCGGCTTGACGACGGCGCGGCACGCCGCGACGTCGGGGCCGGCGACGACCGCGACCATCGGCATGACGTCGAATCCCTGCGGTGAGCGGCCGCCGGCCTTGAAGCCCTCGTCGAGCCACTCGCGGAACATCCGGCTGCGGCGCGCCGAGAAGAACACCGGGATCCAGCCGTCGGCGATCTCGGCGGCGAGCGCGACGTTCTTGGGCCCGACCGCAGCCAGGTAGATCGGCAGCGAGGCGCGGCCGTGCAGGATGGACTTCAGCGGCTTGCCGAGGCCGGTGGCGTTCGGTCCCGCGTACGGGATCTGGTAGTACTCGCCGCGGAACTCGAGCGGCTTCTCCCGCCGGAGGATCGCGCGCACGATCTCGACGTACTCGCGCGTCTTGACGAGTGGCTTGCCGAACGGCTGGCCATGCCAGCCCTCGACCACCTGCGGCCCCGAGACCCCGAGGCCGAGCCGGAAGCGGCCACCGGAGAGCGCGTCGAGCGTCATCGCGGTCATGGCCGTCATCGCCGGCGTCCGCGCGGGGATCTGCATGATGCCGGTGCCCACGTGGACGCGCGTCGTGCGCGCGGCCACCCACGCCGCCGGCGACACGGCGTCCGAGCCGTAGGCCTCGGCCGTCCAGATGGAGTCGTACCCCAGCCGCTCGGCCTCGAGGACACGGTCGACGTCGAGGGCGAGGTTCGCGCCCGAGTAGTTCAGGCTCAGGGCCAGTCGCATCGCCTCGCTCCTATCCTTCCCAGCGGTACCGGTCGAGCCGCACGCGCCCGCGCCGCAGCGCGACGCCCTCCTGCTCGAGCCGGATGCGCTGCGTGAGCATCCCCGCCTCCGGCCGGCGGCGGCTGATCCGGCCCTGCGCGTTGACCACGCGATGCCACGGCACGTCGTCGGGGCAGTGTCGCATCGCGCCCCCGACCGCGCGCGCCGAGCGCGGCGCCCCGACCATCGCCGCGACCTGTCCGTACGTGACCACGAAGCCGCGCGGCACCCGGCGCACGAACCGATAGACCGCGCGCCGGAACGTCAGCGCGCCGGCGCTGCGTTGCTCCCCGTTCCGTCCGGCGCCGCGAGGCCCAGCTCCCAGAGCCGCGCGTAGAGCCCGCCGCCGCGCACGAGCGCCGCGTGCGTCCCCTCCTCGTGCACGCGCCCGCGATGCAGGACGAGGATGCGGTCGGCGTGCTGAACCGTCGACAGCCGGTGGGCGATCGTGATGCTGGTGCGGCCGGTCAGGAGTCGCTGCATGGCCTCGCGGATTCTCCATTCCGATTCCGGATCGACGCTCGAGGTCGCTTCGTCGAGAACGAGGATTGCGGGATTGTACACGAGCGCCCGCGCGATGGCCAGCAGCTGACGCTGGCCGTGCGAGAGATTCGCGCCGCGCTCGCCCAGCGGCTCGTCGCGTCGTCGCGGCAGCGCGTCCACGAAGTCGCGCGCGCGCGCCGCCTCGAGCGCGTGGCCGAGCGCGTCGGGCTCGACGGGCGCGCCGAGGGTGACGTTGTCGGCGACGGTGCCGGTGAAGAGCACCGTGTCCTGGAACACGGTGCCCACGCGCCGCCGCAGGCGCTCGAGATCCCAGTCGCGCACGTCCACGCCATCCACCAGCACGCGGCCGCGCGTGACGTCGTAGGCGCGGATGAGCAGGCGCGCGCACGTGGACTTGCCCTCGCCCGTCGCGCCGACGAGGCCGACGTGCTCGCCGGCCGCCACGCGGAACGTGCAGTCGCGGAGGACGTACGCATCGCCGTCGTACGCGAACCAGACGCTCTGGAACTCGATGGCCGGAACGGAAGACCGCGGCTCCGGGACGACAGACCGGGCCTCCGGAGCCACGATCGTCGGCTCGCGATCCAGCAGCCCGAAGATCCTCTCCGCCGACGCCATGGCCGACTGCATCACCGTGTACTTGGCCCCGAGGTCGCGGATGGGCAGGAAGAAGCGGTTGGTGTACTGGATGAAGGCGACGAGCGCCCCGAACGTGAGCGCGCCCGCGCCGATCTGGCCGCCGCCGTACCAGATCAGCAGGGCCAGCGCGACTGCGCCGAGCGCCTCCACCGAGGAGTAGAGCGAGGCCTCGAAGACGGTGGAATTGAAGAGCGCCCGGCGATAGTCGTCGTTGAGCCGCCGGAAGATGGCGTGCTCGTGGCGCTCGCGCGCGAAGAGCTGGACGACGGTGACGCCTTGAAGTGATTCTTGAAGGAACGCGTTCAAGGTCGCGAGGCGCCGCCGCGCCTCGCGGTAGGCGTCGCGCGCGCGGATGCGGAAGTACGCGGCCACGGCCGCCAGCAGGGGCACGATGGCGAACGTCACCAGCGCCAGCCGCCAGTCCATCCAGAGCATCACGGCCACGACGCCGGCCAGCGTGATGACGTCAGCCGCGATGGCCAGCAGGCCGCTCGTGAACGCCTCGCTGACGGCCTCGACGTCGTTGAGCACGCGAGTCATCAGGCGCCCGACGGGATTGCGGTCGTAGAACCCGGCCTCCAGGCGCAGGAGGTGGCCGAAGAGCGCCTCGCGGAGGTCGTGGGTGACGCGCTGGCCGACGAGCGCCATCAGATAGCCCTCGAGGCTGCGCAGCGCATAGAGGACGCCGAGCGTGCCCGCGTAGGCGGCGGCCGTCACCGAGAGCCCGAGCCAGTCGCCCGCGAGAATGTGATCGTCGATCGCGACCTTCATCAGATAGGGCTGGGCCAGCTCTGCCAGCGCGATCGCGGGGAACAGGGCCAGCGTTCCGTAGAGGAGCGGCCGCTGGGCGCGGGCCGCGGCCCACAGGCGCCGCGCCAGCCGGCGGTCGAAGGCGCGGCCGAGGACCTCGTCGTGGTCGAGCGAGCCGCGCTCAGGCACGCGCGATCTGCTCCTCGAGCTGCTGCCGGCGCCAGAGCCGCGCGTAGAGCCCGCCGGCTGCGAGCAGGCTCGGGTGATCGCCGCTCGCCACCAGCCGCCCGCCGTCCAGGACCACGATGCGATCCGCGGCCTGCGCGACACGCAGGCGATGGGTCGCGACGAGTATGGTCAGGCCGGAGGCGCGCAGGGCGCGCACGATGGCGTCCTCCGTCACCGTATCCACGCTCGCGAAGACGTCGTCGAGGACGAGGATGCGCGGCCGGCCGGCCAGCGCGCGCGCCAGCGCCAACCGCTGGCGCTGGCCGCCCGACACGGTGAGCCCGCGCTCGCCGACGATGGTGGCGTAGCCGCCGGAGAAGGCGGCGACTTCCGCGTCCACCGCGGCTTCGCGGGCGGCGGCGGCGACGTCGAGGCCGGCGCGGCCGAGCGTGACGTTGTCCTCGATCGAGCGCGAGAAGAGGAAGGCCTCCTGCGGCACCCAGCCGACGGTGGCGCGCAGCGTGGCCAGCGGCAGCGTCGTGACGTCGCGCCCGCCGACGAACACCGTGCCCGGCGGCGGCTCCCAGAGCCGCGCGAGCAGCAGGCCGAGTGTCGTCTTTCCGGCCCCCGTCGGGCCGACCACCGCGACCATGCCCCCCGGCGCCACCGAGAACGTGACGCCGCTCAGCGCGGCGCTGCGGCCGGGGTAGCCCCACGTGAGGTCCTCGAATGCCAGCGACGGCGGAGCCGCGAGCGGCGCCGCCTCGGCCGGCGCGGGCCGCGCGGCGGTGACGATCTCCTGGATCCGTTCCATCGAGGTGAGGCCGCGGCGCACCACCGAGAGGGTGAGCCCCAGCGCCACCGTCGGCCACGCGAGGTAGGCGAGGTATCCGTTGAAGGCCACGAGGTCGCCGAGCGTGATCCGCCCCGCGGCCACGTCGAGCCCGCCCACCCAGATCACGACGAGGACGCCGGCGCCGGCGATGAGCGACATGAGGGGCGTGAATCGGGCCTGGATGGCCGCCACCGCGACGCTGCGCTCGAGCAGCGTGCGGTTGGCCTCGGCGAAGGCGGCGGCCGCGCGCCGCTCCATCGTGTACGCACGCACGGCGGCCATGCCGGCCAGCGTCTCCTGGACGCGCCCCGAGAGCGTGCCGAGCTGCTCCTGCATGGCCTGTGTGCGCTCGTTGAGCGACACGTTGAAGCGCCGCGCCAGCAAGACGAGCACGGGCATCGCGGCCATCGCGCACGCGGTGAGCCACGGGTCCACCGCGAGCATCGCGGCCAGCGCGCCGCCGAAGGCGAGCGTGGTGCTGAAGAGGCTCACCACGCCGAAGCCGACCAGGCTCCGCACGGCGGAGACGTCGCTCGAGGCGCGCGTCATGAGATCGCCCGTCGAGTGACGCGCGAAGAGCTCGGGCGGGAACGTCTGGAGCGCGGCGTAGAGCTGATCGCGCAGGTCGGCCTCGACGCGCTGGCCCGCGCCGAGGATCGCGAACCGCGAGCCCAGCCGCGTCACGCCGTTGGCCGCGGCCAGCGCCAGGATCAGGCCCACGTAACCGCCGAGGGCGGCGGCGGCGCCCTCGCGCGCCAGCGCGTCGATCGCGTGCTTGACCGTCCACGGGATGGCCAGCGAGAAGCCGGTGGCCGCGACCAGACAGAACGCGCCGGTCGCATAGCGCGCGCGATACCGCAGGGCGGCGCGCGCGACGGCGTGAGCGGCAGGGGTCAGCCGCGGCTCCCCGCCGCGTGCGGCTTGAGGGCGGCGTAGACCGCGAAGACGGTCGGCGTGGGCACGCCGAGGCGCTCGCCCAGACGGACGGCGTGGCCGTGCAGCGCCTCCAGCTCGAGGCGGCGACCGTGGACGAGGTCGTGGTGGAGCGAGGAGAACGCGGTCGGCGCCAGCCCCGCCGCGCCTTTCATGATGCGTTCGACCACGTCGTCCGGGAGCGCGACGCCGGCAGCGCGCGCCACCGCCGCCAGCTCCTCGACGATGCGCCGGTACATCCGCCACGTCTCGGGCGTCTCGCGGATCACCCCGATCGGCGCCCGCGTGAGCGCGGTCGTCCCGGCCTGCGCGCTGATCAACAGATATTTCTCCCAGAGCACACGGCGGACGTCGGTGGAGAGCTCCACCGGTACGCCGGCCCGCGCCAGCGCGTCGCGCAGGCGCGTGGCGCGCTCGCTCACCCGGCCGTCCAGCTCCCCGAACACGATCCGCCCCAGCAGCGTGTGCGCGATGACGCCGGGCGACTCGATGGTCGTGAAGACGAACGCGGCGCCGCCCAGCGCCCGGCCGGCGCCGAGCACCTCGTCGAGGATCTCCTCGTTGTCGACGCCGTTCTGCAGCGACACCACGCCGGTGTCCGGCCCCAGCACCGGCCGCAGCGTCCCGGCGGCGGTGCGCGTGTCGAACGACTTCACGCAGAAGAGCGCCATGTCCACGGCCGGCTGACCCGCGAACGAGTCGACGGCGTCAACCTTGGCGGTGAACTCGCCCTCCACCGCGGAGCGCACGCGCAGGCCATCGCGCCGGATCGCCTCCAGATGCGCGCCGCGCGCGAGGACGACGACCGACTCCCCCGAGCGCGCCAGCTTGGCGCCGAAGTAGCCGCCCACCCCGCCCGCGCCGACGACGGCGATGCGCATCACCACCAGCCCTTGCGCTTGAAATACCCGATCATCCCGACGGCGGTCGCGAGCATGAGGCCGAGGGCCCAGGCGTAGCCATAGCGCGCCTTCAGCTCCGGCATGTGCTCGAAGTTCATCCCGTAGATCGAGGCGATGAACGTCAGCGGGATGAAGATTGTCGCGATGACCGTCAGGACCTTCATGACCTCTTGCAGCCGCTGGTTCTGCACGGACAGGTACACCTCCATCACGGAGACTGCCGTCTCCCGCAGTGACTCCACGATCTCCAGCGCCTGCACGGCGTGGTCGTAGACGTCGCGCAGGAAGATGCGCGTCTCGGGCGTGACGAGGTCCGATTCCTCACGGATGAGGATGGCGACCTCCTCGCGCATCGGCCAGACGGCGCGGCGCAGGGCCAGCAGCTGGTGCCGCACCCGCTGCATCTGCACCAGCACGAGCGGACTCGGGTCGTCGATGGCGGCGCTCTCGAGGTGCTGGATGCGCTCGCCGAAGTGCTCGATCACCGGGAAGTAGGCGTCGACGACCGAGTCGACCAAGAGATAGGCGAGGTAATCGGCGCCGGCCTCGCGCACACGGCCGCGGCCCTGGCGAATGGCCTCGCGCACGGCGCCGAAGCAGTCGCCGTCGGGGCGCTCCTGGACGGTGATCAGCCAGCCCGGGCCGAAGAAGAGGCTCACCTGCTCCTCGGCGACCTCGCCCTCCGCGAGGCGCATGGTCCGCATGACCACGAACATGTGTTTGTCGTAGCGCTCCACCTTCGGCCGCTGCGGCGCGTTGAGGACGTCCTCGAGGGCGAGCGCGTGCAGGCCGAAGCGCTCGCCGAGCCGCGTGAGCACCGTGGTGTCGCCGAGGCCGTCGACGTTGATCCACGTCACGCCGCCGGGCGCGAGGGCGGCCAGCCCATCGTCGATGGTCACGTCGCGGCGCTCGGTGGCGCCCTCGCGGTTGTAGGCGATGACGGAGACGCGCGCCGGCGCCGGTGTGCCGGCGGCGACGAGCGTGCCGGGCTGCGTGCCGGGCCGTACGCGCGCCACGCGATGCCGCCGCGTGCCGAGTCCGGCGCTCAGCCGTCGCTTGAGGCGCTCGTCAGCCATCGCTACGGGCCATGCTCCGGGAGGGTCCGTTGGTTGTCAAGGGAGCGTGTGATAGAGTCGCCCGGCATGTCATCGCTCGAGCGTCGCGTGGCCGTCGACGTCGCGCGCGCGGCCGGCCATCTCCTGCGCGACGAGGTCTCCGGCGTCCGGCGCATCGCCTACAAGGGCATGCCCACCAACCTCGTGACCGAGATGGACCAGCGCGCGGAGGCCGAGATCCTCGCGCGTCTGCGCGGCGCCTTTCCCGACGACGCGATCCTGTCGGAGGAGCACGGGGTGGCGGCGGCCGGGAGCTCGGGCCGGCGCTGGATCGTGGACCCCCTCGATGGCACGACGAACTACGCCCACGGCCTGCCCGTCTTCGGTGTCTCGATCGCGCTTCAGGCCGGGCGCCGCGTCGTGCTCGGCGTCGTCTACGATCCCTCCCGCGACGAGCTGTTCGTCGGCGAGCGGGGCCGCGGAGCCACCCTCAACGACGCCCCGATCCGCGTGTCGGCGACGGCGTCACTGGACGAGAGCCTGCTCGCCACGGGCTTCCCCTACAACATCCGCGAGACGCGCGACACGAATCTGCCCGAGTACGCGGCCTTCAGCGTGCGCGCGCGCGCGGTGCGCCGGATGGGCTCCGCCGTGCTCGATCTCGCCTACGTCGCGTGCGGCCGCTTCGACGGCTTCTGGGAGCTGCGGCTGGGCTCGTGGGACGTGGCGGCGGGCAGCGTGCTCGTCGAGGAGGCGGGCGGCCTCGTCACCGCCGTCGACGGCGGGCCGCTCGACGTCGACGCGCCGACGCTGCTCGCGACCAACGGCGTGGTCCACCCGGAGATGCTGGGCGTGCTCAAGGAGGTAAGGGGATGACGAAGACTCCTGTGGCGGCGCTGCTCGTCGTCGGTGTGCTCCTCGGCGGCTGCTATCCGCTGCGCGGTATGCGCGCAGTGCCCGTCGAACAGGTCAGCGTGAGTGCGCCCGCCGACCAGGCGGCCGTCGTCTTCATGCGGTGGACCGGCGGGTCGATCTCGACGTCGCTCTTCGAGCTGCACGGGCCGCAAGACCGGTTCATCGGGATTCTGGTCGCCGACTCGCGCATGGTGTACGTCGCCGCGCCGGGCCGAACGCGCTTCATGCTCGTCGGCCAGAGCGCCAACTTCATGGACGCGGATCTGGTCGCGGGCAAGACCTATCACGTCGGCATCGTCCTGGGCAGCCTGGGCGAGCGCCAGTTCGTGTTTCGCCCGCTTCGTCCCGACGATCTGTACCAGCGGGACGTTAAGCGATGCGCCGACTCGTGCACGTGGGTGGCGAACACCGAGCGGTCCGAGGCGTGGGCGCGCACGCAGTGGTCCAGCATTCAGCGCAAGAAGGAGCGTTACCTGCCGGGATGGGAGGGCCGCACCGACAGGCCCGCCCTCCTGGCCACCGACGGCCGCTAGAGTGAGCGACTCATGGTAAAGCGGACAGTGGCACTATTCGGGTTGTACATGCTGACGCCCTTGCTCGTCGGGGCGCTTGGCGTCTCGGCGTTAAGGGGTCTCGCATGCGCTGAACCAGGCTGGAAGTGGATCGGCGGAGATGCGAGTCCGTCAGGCTGGGTAACAGTGCATGGTCCCGCGGATGTGAACGTCAATGGCGGGCAACTGACTGCCAAATTGTATGATCCCGACGGTGTGACATTGGCCCAGACCCTGAAAGGGTCGATCAATTCTGGCAGAGTAAACGCTGTTCGGCGCGTTCACGACAGCGACGTTGGCGATGAGACGATGAGCGGTACTTATACCAAAGAAGGCCACGGCAACTCAGTGGGTGAGGCCATCATCGTCCAAACCAAGTGGGGGTTCGTGGGTATTACAAGGACGGTGCCGAAATAGACCCCATACGAAATTGAGGACGAACCGTTCGAACGTGGTTCGTAACTATTGCCGACGACAGATGGCGGCTCTCAGTCAACTGGGCCTGCTTTAGAGATCTCTTACTGGATACGCTTCGCGGTCGGCCGTGTATGCTCAACCAGTGACCAATCGGCGAAAATCAATCATTCCGGATGACCTGCGCGGGAAACTTCCAGGGCTGTTCGAGGAGTTCTCAAGCATCCGGAGCATTGCGCCTGGGTTTGGGATATCCTTCGCCATGCTCTTCTTCATTTTGAGCAAGTTTAACAATGTTTGGCTCTACTACGTCCCGACCGGTAGCGGACCCCTCGTTGCGCTGGCCTTTTTGTATGTGCGACGGCTCAATCCGTACAGAAGCTTGTTCGGCCGGATTGACCGGATGGTCGAGCCTAAGCGAGGCGACGCGTCGCCGCAAGCTCGACTGGTGTGCATCCTCGCGTCGAGGTCAGCATTTGGAGTATCCATCGCTGTTGCGGTCGGAACCTCGCTAGCTTTGCTTGGCTTAGCCTGGCTCGTGTCTCTATCGAGACGACAGCCTGCGACATCGTCGCTTGACGTTGGTGCGGTCCTTACGTTTACCGCGATATTTGCGATCATGTCACTCGGACTCCAATGCCATTGCCTTTTGCGATGGACGTTTCGCGAGCGGAGGCACACGACGAGGATTGTCTGAGTCGGCGCGCCCGCGCTGCTGCCGCGCGCGCGACATCCAGTTGAACAACGAGAGAACGGAGCGACAGGCAGCATTGGCTACGCCAGCTCCGCTTTTCAGCGGTTTCCATACGTCAGTGATTGGTGCCCAACTGGTGCCTTACTGTGATGAAAGCGGGCTAACTGAGCGCTAGTCGCCGGGCCAGCGCGTGAAGATCAGGGAGGTGTTGACCCCGCCGAAGGCGAAGTTGTTGCTCATCACGTGGTCGACGCGGAGCCCGCGCGGCTCGCCCCGCACGTAGTCCAGCGGCGCGCACCGAGGGTCGGGGTCCTCGAGGTTCAGGGTCGGCGCGAACCAGTCTTCCCGCATCATCAAGATCGTGATCCATGCTTCCAGGGCGCCGGCGGCGCCGAGCGTGTGCCCGAGGTAGCTCTTCAGCGAGCTGATCGGGGCGCGGTCGCCGAAGACCCGATGCGTCGCGAGGCTCTCGGCGATGTCGCCGGACTCCGTGGCCGTCCCGTGCGCATTGACGTAGCCGACCGCGCCCGCCGTGAGGCCGGCGTCCTTCAGCGCGAGCTCCATCACCGTCTGCATGCCACGGACGTCGGGATTGGTGATGTGCGTTCCGTCGCCGTTCGTGCCGAACCCCGCGACCTCCGCGTAGATGCGCGCGCCGCGCGCCCGCGCGTGATCCAGCTCCTCCAGCACGAGAGTGCCGGCCCCCTCGCCGACGACGAGGCCGTCACGCTGGCGGTCGAACGGACGGGGCGTGCGATGGGGCTCGTGATTGCGCTTCGACGTGGCGAACATGATGTCGAAGACGGCGGCGTTGACGGCGTGGAGCTCCTCCGCGCCCCCGGCGACCATCACGGTCTGCCGGCCGCTCACGATGGCCTCGTAGCCGTAGCCGATGCCCTGGCTCCCGGCCGTGCAGGCGCTGCAGGTGGGCACGATCCGGCCCGTGATGCCGAAGAACTGGGCGAGATTGGCGGCGCACGTGTGGCTCATGAACTGCAGATAGTCGGTGCCCGCGATGCCCTTGACGCTGTGCTTGGTGTAGAACGCCTCGGCGTAGATCTCCATGGCGGGCGGGCTGCCGCTCGTCGAGCCGTAGGCGATGCCGGTCGAGCCATCGGTGAGGATCGAGCTGCCGGCGAGCCCGGCGTCGGCCAGCGCGAGTTCGGTGGCCCGCGTCGCCAGCAGCGCGACGCGACCCATGCTGCGCACCTTCTTTCGCGTGTAGTGGCTCGGGACGGAGAATTCCAGCACGGGGGCGCCGAGCCGCGTGTCGAGCCCCTCGTACGCGTCCCATTCGCGCATCACGCGGACGCCGGAGCGTCCGGCGCGCAGGCCCGTGCGCACCGTGGGCCAATCGCTTCCCAGCGGGCACAGCCCGGCCATGCCCGTCACGACGACGCGCCGTCTCACGGCGCCTCCGGGCGTCCGCGACCGGTGAGCGCGTCGGCGCCGGCCGCTCGCGCGACCGCGAGCGTGGCCTCGACCAGGGTGACCCGCGTCCGGGCGTCACGCACCGTGCAGGCGAACGAAAAGAAGTCCTGCTCGCCCCAGAGATGCGCGGCCTCGACCTCGAGCTCCTGCCCCGGCCGGAATCCCGGCGTGTGGAGCGCGATGGATCGCGAGCCGAGCAAGAAGCCGATCGTCACGGGATCGCCCGCGGCGCGCGCCCGCAGCCCGCCGTGCGCGGCCACGCACTGGGCCATGTACTCGAGGGCAACCCAGGCGGGAACGCCGCCCTGCCCGTCGTAGAAGGGCGACGCGGTGGAGACCTCCACGGCGCAGGTCGTCCGCTCCTCCGTGTGTCCCACGATCCGCGTCAAGAGGACCATGCGCCCCGCCTGCGGCAGGACCTCCTCGATGCCGGGATACGTCGGCCCGGTCATGTCGCGCTCGGGGAGAGATCGTCCCAGAATTCATAGAAGTTGAACCATTGATACGGCGCCCGCAGACAGTAGTGCTCGAGCCGGCCCACGTAGTCCCTCGCGAGCGCGTCGAGGGCGCCGCCGCGATCCGTCGCCGGCAGCATGATCTGCTCCGCCAGCACCTCCACGAACACCTCGTAGGTCGCGTGGTCGACCCGCAAGCCGATCATCAGCAACACGGGACACTTCAGGACGCTCGCGAGCAGGAACGGGCCGTGCGGAATGGCGGCGCGCTCCCCCAGGAAGGGCACCCAGGAGATCCGCGCGTCGTCGCCGATCCCGACGCGGTCGCCCAGCATGCCCACGAACTCGCCGCGCTGGATGCACGCGCGGATGTCGAAGACGCTGCGCGGCGCGGCGCGCTCGAGATCGATGATGCGCAGCGGGCGCGAGGGGTTGAGACGCGTGAAGACGGCGTTGATCATCCGGGCGTTGCGCAGGAACATGGCGACGTTGAGCGGCACGCCGCCCTCGTCGGCCACGAGGCGCAGCGCATCGAAGCTGCCGAGATGGGCGCTGAGCACGAGGGCGCCGCGCCCGGCCCTGGCGAGCCGCTCCAGGTGCTCGCGGCCGTGCACGACGGCCGCGAAGTCAGCCGTGTCGCCGACGAAGAACGACGCGCGGTCGATGATGTTCAGCGCGAACTGGTGAAAGTGCCGGAACGAGGCGAGCAGCCCCGGCGCGCGCGCGGCGCCGCCGTTGCCGTGACGCCCCGACCAGCGGTGCAGACGCTGGAGGTACTGGCGCGACGCCCGCCGGGCCCTCCCGCCGGTGACGAAGAAGTAGCCGACCACCGGCACGATCAGGTACGAGCAGACCCGGCGGCCGAAAACGCGATAGCACCCGACGATGAAGTACATCCCGAGGAGCGAGCCCCGCTCGGCGACCGAGAGCCACCCGGTCCCCGCCTTCATGCGCGGCGTCCCGCGCCGCGGCCGAGCACGCGGGCCCGTCCGATCCGCGCCAGGAGCAAGCGGCCGTAGGTCGCCGCGATCCGCACGTTGTCCCGGACGAGACGAAAATGCGAGCGCCCCTGCGGAAAATACCGGACCCGGACCGGCACGTTGACGATCGGCACCCCTTCCCAGGCGAGGCGGACGACGATCTCCGGATCGAAATCCATGCGGTCGCCGAGCCGGTAGCGATCCAGCAGCGCGACCGTGGGCGCCAGGGGGAAGCAGCGGAAGCCGCAGAGCGGGTCGCGGACCGCGAACGACCCGGTGTAGCCCCAGACGATCAACTGGGAGAGACGGCGCCCGTAGAGACGGTTCTTCGGCGCGGTCTCGTCGAAGCGGGGCTCGCCCAGGACGAGGGCGCCGGGATCGTGCTCGGCCGCGGCCAGAAGCTTGCCGACCTCCGCCGGGTCGTGCTGGCCGTCGGCGTCCAGCTGCACGACGTGCGAGAAGCCGCGCCGGTGGGCCGCCCGGTAGCCATGCCGGAGCGCGGCGCCCCGGCCGCGGTTGACGGCGAGATGCGCGAGCTCGACCCAGGGAAACCGCGCCGCGAGGCGGGACAACACCTCGGTCGTCTCGGGCCCGCTCCCGTCGTTGACGACGAGGCAGGGCAGCCCGAGCGGCGCGAGCCCTTCCAGGACGCCCTCGATCGTCTCGCCGTGGTCGAAGATCGGAACGACCAGACACGGGTCGACCCGGCGCGCGGCCTCGGCGTTCGGCGCGAAGCGCAACCGGCCCGAGGAAAAGACGCTCGCGTCGTCCCAGAGCCGAAACGCCACCGCGGTGCGGTCCGGCGAGAGCTCGACCCTGAGGTGGAAGACGTCGGCGGGGCGCAGCAGGCGCTTGAACTTCAGCGCCTCGATGCCCGTGAGCGCGGCGGACCCCCCGAGCAGCTCGCGCGCGGCGTCGAGGACCCAGCCGATTTGCGCGACGCCCGGCACCACGGGGAATCCCGGGAAATGCCCGTCCAGACACTCGAGGTCCTCGGGGACCTTCATGACGCGCTCGCAACGCCCCTCGCCGCGGGAGGCTCGGAGGACATCGGGCCCCGTCGCGGCGTGTTCGCGCGGGCCCGCCGCCGGACGAGTCAGCGCGGGCCTCCGGCCGCGGGCGGAGGAAACACCCGCCGGAACAACGGGTCGAGCAGGTCGCCGTGATAGCCGCGGAACCGCCAGTAACGGTAGACGCGCTCGGCCGCGAGCAGGCTGCCGATCAGGGCGTAGGCGAGGATGCCGTTGTAGAGGGTCCACGCCTCGAGCGTTCCGTACAGGGCGAGCAGCAGCGAGATCGTGAGGTTGACGGCGAAGACGACGCACCACATCCCGGTGAGGGCGCGGAGGTAGGGGGCACGGCTCGCGGGCATCTCGGGGTGCCGGAGCCGGGCATACGTCTCGATCATGCTCGGCCCGCGGACCAGCGAGCGGCCGAACCCGATCAGCAAGGCGCCGTTGACGAGCGCGGGGACGAAGAGGAAGGCTCGACCGTCGTTGAGGATCGCGGCCACGGCGAGCACGGCCGCCACGAGGGACACCGGCATCATCACGCGCCGGACGTCCCGCCGGTTCCACGCCCGCCAGTTCGACGCGCCACGCGCCAGCAGGAGGCCGCCGGCGATCGCCACGAGGACCCGAGGCTCGAAGACCAGCAGCCCCGCGTAGACGAGCAGCGGGTATCCGAGCCCCACGACGGCGACGAGCACGCGCACGCGATCAGGGGCGCCCGGCGTTGAGCTTCTGGTAGGCCAGGTCGACGATGTCCTGCACCGTCTTGATCCCCTTCAGCTCGTCTTCGGCGATCTCGAGATCGACCTGCTGCTCGAGACGGACGGCGAAATCGACGAGATCGAGGCTGTCGAGCTCCAGATCGTCGATCAGGCGGGCGGTGGGAACGATCTGCTCGTCTCGCAGCTCGAACCCCGCCACGAGCACGTCGCGCAACCGTTTGAAGATCTCGTCCTTGGACACCTCGGGTTGGTTCATGTCGTGCCCTCGTCGGCGTCGAGCCGTCGTTCGTAAAGCATCTGCAAATCCGCGGTGAGCCGTCGCGCGGCCACCGGCAGTGTCGTCTCCGCGCCCAGATACCGTGCGGGATCGATCGGCTCCTCGACACGCAGCACGAAGCGCGCCGTCCGATCCGGCACGTCGTGCCACGCCTGGCCCTTGAGCAGGGTCGGCGGCCGGCACGTGATGACGACCGGCACGATCGCGCAGCCGCTCTTCAACGCGATGTGGGCGGCGCCTCGCTGGAACCGGTGCAGGCCTTCTCGCGGGGAGCGGGTTCCCTCGGGGAAGAGCACCACCGAGCGTCCGTGATTGATCCGGTCGGCGCAGGCGTCGACGAGCGCGTCGCCGTCGTCGTTGGCGAGGTAGCCGGCGCTGGTCACGAGGCTCCGCATGAAGGGGTTACGCCGCGCGGCCTTCTTCACGATGCAATCGGCCTGCGGCAGCCGCGCCAGCAGCAGCACCACGTCGATCAGGCTCGGGTGATTCGCGACGATGAGGCGGGGCGCGCGTGCCTGCAGGCGCTCGGCGCCGATCCAGGACAGCCGGAGGATCCCGAGGCGCTTCATCCACCAGACGAAGAGACGAGACGCCCCGTGGACGACGCGCTGCGTTCGCACTTCGCGTCGACCGGCCGCTCTGCGGTCCAGCAGGCGCACCGGCCACACGATGCCGGCCACGACGATGGCGCCGACGCCGAACGTCACGAAGGCCACGCCGGTCCTCAGCACACGCCAGCCGCGGGCCATGCTGCGCTGCGACCGGGCCAGGCGCGCGGCGGCGCCGGGAGACGTGGGCGCGGTCGCGACGTCGGACGTGGACGTCATGCGCGGCTAGTCGCTGATCTCGGAGACCTTGCCGTTGGTGAAGTTCACCTTCATCTTGCCGAAGCGGTTCTTCCAGTACGTCCAGACGTCGGAGTCGAGCGACGGCGTGGCGTGCTCGGGCGGGTAGCCGATGGCGAGGATCACCCCGCGCTTCGTCATCCCCGGCAGGACGGTGCCCGAGCGGACCCCCTTGCGATCGACCTCGCTCATCTTCTCGACGCTCGCCGCGTCACACTTCTTGCCGAACACCTTGTCGAGGTGCTTGGCGATCGGATCGCGCAGCGAGTTGTGGAAGAGGTATTCGTACTCGCGGCCGCTGTCGAGGAGGCGGAACGTCAGCTTCCGCGTTTCGACCGACTCGATCTTGACCTTCGAGCACAGCGGGATCAGCCCCGACTGCTGGTAGTTCACCGAGTACAGCCGCAGCCGCTGCTCGTCCGGGTGCAGGTTCACGAGCGTGTAGACCCCGGAGGCTCCGACGAGCGGATAGTCGACGACGGCGGCGGATACGACGACGCGAGCGGCGAGGACGAGGGCGAGCGCAAGAGTCGGAATCATACGTTTCATATGGCAGGATTCTACTCCCAGGGCGGCTCGATCGTCATCCGGAGCTCCAGCAGCGTCGGCCCATCGCCGGCGAGGGCGCGGCCGATCGCGTCCGGCAGCGCGTCGATTCCCGCCAGGCGCTCCCCCCGCGCGCCGAACGCGCGCGCCAGCGCGGGGAAGTCGGGATTGCTCAGATCGGCCTCGCCCCAGCGCCCCTCGTACATCCGCTGCTGGAGATACTTGATCGCGCCGTAGCGCTCGTCGTTGACCACGAGGAACACGATCGGCAGGTGGTACTTCACCGCCGTCGCCAGCTCGGCCACCGAGAACATGAAGCCGCCGTCGCCCGCGACCGCGACGACCGCGCGCTCGGGGCGCGCGAGCTTGGCCCCGATCGCCGCCGGCACGGCGTAGCCGAGCACCGCCGAGCCCGTCGGATAGAGGAACGTCCGCGGCGCGTACACGGGGAAGCGGTACTCCATCCAGTAGGTCAGCCCCGTCTGGTCGTTGACGACGATCGCGTCGTCGGGTAGCGCGCGGCGCAGCGTCGCGATCGCCGCGGCGACCTCGGGTGTGAAGCGCGGTCCGGCATCCTTCCGTGACTCCGCGAGCCACGCCCGGTCCCACCCCGTCGCCGCCGGCCCGGGGCCAAGCGCCTGGACGAGGCGGGCCAGGCCGTCGCGAGCGTCGCCCACCACCGCCACCTCGGCCTTGAACGCGCGGCCGATGACGGCCGGATCCAGATCGAGGTGGATCAGCGTCTGCCCCGCCCCCAGGGTGACGCCGAGCTTCTCGAGCGAGCGGTGGCCGAGCTTGGTGCCGACCGCGAGCACGACGTCGGCTCTGCCCAGCGCGCCGGCCGTCGCGCGGCGATCGGGCAGCACGCTGTGCCAGAGCGGATCACGCTCGTCGAGCGCGCCGCGGCCGCCGACCGTGCTGACCACGGGAGCGCCGAGCCGCCGCGCGAGCGCCGCCAGCTCCCGCTCGGCGCCGGCGGCGACGACGCCGCCGCCGGTGATGACGAGGGGGCGCGTCGCGACACGGAGCCGCCGCGCCGCCGTCTCGACGTCGGCGACGTGACACGGCGGGCGCCGCGCCGTCGAAGGCGGCGGCGCGGTGGCCTCGGCGCGCGCGAACAGCAAGTCGTTCGGGATCGAGAGCGCCACCGGACCCGGCCGGCCGGTGCGCGCCAGCTCGAAGGCGGCGGCGAGGCTCGTCGGGATCGCGGCCGTCTCGGTCAGCGCCTCCGCCCAGCGCGTGACGGGACGAAAGCAGTCGATCTGGTTCGGCACCTCGTGCAGCGCGCCGAGGTCGCGGCCGACCAGGGCCGAGGCGATGTCGGACATGACCACGAAGACGGGCACGGAGCCGGAGTAGGACTCGGCGAGCGGCGTGAGCGTGTTGGTGGCCGCCGGCCCGCTGGTCACGACGACGACCCCGGGCGTCCCCGAGGCGCGCGCGTAGCCGTCGGCCATGAACGCGGCGCCCTGCTCGTGGCGCGCGAGCACGTGGGTGATCGCCGACTGCCGCAGCAGCGCGTCGTAGACCGCCAGGTTGTGCACGCCGGGGATGCCGAAGACGTGGCGGACGCCCTCGCGCTCCAGCGAGCGGATCACCCACTCGCCGCCCGTCGGTGCCGTCACCGCATCGCCTCGAAGCCGCGGTCGATGAGGACGTCCACCAGCGCCGGGCCCTCGTGGGCGAGGGCGCGCGCCAGGACGTCGCGCAGCCCGCCCGGCTTGTCCACGCGCACGGCGAGCACACCCATGGAGCGCGCCAGCGCGAGGTAATCGATCTCGGGATCGACGAGGTCCATGCCGGGGAAGACGCCCCGCTTGGCGGCCGGCAGACCGAACGTCAGCATCCCGGACTTCAAGATCGCGTATGACGCGTTGTTGGCGACGACGTAGGTCACGGGGAGGTTTCGATGCGCGGCCGTCCACAGCGCCTGCGGCGCGTACATCACCGAGCCGTCGCCGATCGTGGCCACGACCTTGCGCCGCGGGTGCGCCAGCTGCACGCCCAGCGCCGCGCCCATCGCCCAGCCGAGCGTGCCCGTCTTGCTCCCGAAGAAGTCCGAGCCCGCGCCGAACGGCAGGTGCCGGAGCACGTGCGCGAGCGACGAGGCCGACTCGTCGACGATGAGCGCGTCCGGGGGCAGCAGCGTCGCCAGCGTCCGCATCAGGTACTCGGGCGCGATCGGCACACGGCTGGCGGCGGCGTCGGCGGTGGCGGCGACGCGCCGCGCGTGCTCGTCACGCGCGCGGGCGAGGGTCGCCGTGCGCTCGCGGGCGGCGGCGCGCGCGGAATCGTCCTGGCGCTTGGCCACCGCCTCGTGCAGGTCGCTCAGGGCCGCGCGCACGGCCGCGACGATGCCGAGCGTGACGGGATAGCTGCGGCTGATCTCGCGCGGGTCGTCGTCGATCTAAGGAGAGCCGCCGGTGGATCGGCTCGCCGTGCACCGCGGCGCCAATGGTCTCGGCGAGCGCGACCAGCTCGGCCTGGGCGCCGGCCCGGGCGACGCCGTCGCCGGCCACGATCACGGGCGCCTTCGCGGCGGCGAACAGCGCCGCGGCGCGTGCGATCGCCTCGGGCTCGGGCGCCGGGCGCGCGGCGACGGGCCCCGGCGCGGCGCCGGTGTCGTCGCAGGGCTCGCTCATGAGGTCCATCGGCAGCGAGAGGAAGACCGGGCCGGTCGGCGGCGAGAGCGCCAGGTGGATGGCGCGGCGCAGCGCGCTCGGGGCCTCCGCCGCGTTGCGAAGCTCGTACGACCACTTGGTCAGGCCGTCCGTCATCTTCACCATGTCACCCGCGAGGATCGGCGCGTCGAGGAGCAGGCGCGTGTCTTGCTGACCCGCGGTCACGAGCAGCGGCGTTTTCGCGCGCGAGGCGTTGTGGACGATCGACAGCGCGTTGGCGAGGCCCGGCGCCACGTGGAGGTTGACGACGCCGAGCCGTCCCGACGCCTGCGCGTATCCGTCGGCGGCGGCCGCCGCCGTCGCCTCCTGGAGCGCGACGACGTACGTCAGTCCGGAGCCGTCGAGCGCGTCGAGGAACGGCAGCTCGGTGGTGCCGGGGTTGCCGAAGAGGTAGCCGACGCCGGCGGCGCGGAGGATCTCGATCAGTCGGGCGGCGACCTGCATCAGCGCGGTGGCCGCGGCGTGTCCATCGGCCGTCCCTGCGGCACGTATCTGGCATCGATGAACGTCCGGATCTCGCCCGGCGTCTTCCCCTGCTCCGTGAGCCGCATCACGTCACGCGTGACGTCCATGCAGAGCGTTCAGGTCGCGGCGTGGCTCGTGTACGTCACGCTCGCGTCGCTCTCGGCCTTGACGTAGCAGGAGCGGTTCGAGGTGTGGCCGAGCTGGGCGCACCCGCAGGTGCACGGCATGAAGCGCAGCACGTCCCCGCGCGTCGTCGCGAACTGGTACAGACCGCGGACATCGGCCACCCCGGCGAACACCGGCAGCCGGCCGCGCGGAACGGTCTGGACCTCGTCGCCGATCTCGTCCTTGATTGGGGCGCTCTGCGCCCGTGTCACCGGGCTCTGCCCCGGGGTCACCGGGCCCTGGCCGCGCGCGGCCCACTGGATGCCGAGCACCAGGAGGCCCACGACGCCGGCCGTGACGGCGAGGGCCGGCAGGACACGGCGCCTCACGACGCCCTCGCCAGCGGGTACTCGCGGCCGCCGAGCCGCAGGGCGCCGCGGCCGGTGGCCTCGTCGTACTCCGCGAGGGCGAGCAGCTGGAACGTCGCCGCGCGCGAGAAGCGCGCCTGGAAGTCTCCGCCCTTCACCGCGCAGTAGGGGACGTCGCCCCGGCCGAGCCGGACCGTCGCCGGGTCCACGGTGTCCTCGGTGCCGTCGTTGACCACGACATGCAGCCCCTCGCCCTGCCGCTCGATCCGCGTCAACACGAATGGCGCGTCGTCCACCCTGACCGGAATGCGGACCCGCGTCTGAATGAAGTATCCCTCGGCGTCTTTCTTCAAGTTCCCCCGCAAGTTGGCGAGAATCCCCGGATGCGTCACTTGAATGCCCTCATCGTACCAGTCGCCATCGACGTCGATGCGAAGGTCGGGGAGCTTCCAGCCCGGCGGCAGCGCAGCCATCAGCCACGTATTCTAAAAGACCACGCTCGCAAACGTCACGACGCACTGCGGGTCCGGCGTCTGCGCATAGCGCCGCAGCACGCCCGGCGCCCCACCCGTCGCGCGCAGCAGCGTCCAGATGGGGGAGAGCCCGCACACGCGCCGGGCGTCGCCGTCGCGCGCGACGTCGGCGAAGAACGCGTCGGCGTCGCCGGCCGTCACGGTCTCGAGCATCGCGCGGTCGGCGCCGGCGAGCCGCGCCGCCTCCTCCGGCGAGACCGGCTCGGCGTCGCCGAAGCGCGGCCCGACGTGGGCGAGATCGGCGCCGGCGACGAAGGCGACGCGGCGGCCGCTGGCGACAACCGTCTCGCCGAGGGCGTCGAGGAACCGCGCCACGCGCCGGTCATCCTGGGGCCGCTTGCCGCGCGCCAGCGCCTCGTGCGCGAAGCTCGTGAGCACCGGCACGATCGCCACCTCGCGCCGGCCCGCGAAGAGGTAGCGGAGGAACACGGCCTGGAACTCGATCGAGTGCTCGGTGCGGTGCGCCAGCTCGGCGGCAAAGCAGTCCTGCCCGGCCCGCGCCGCGAGACGCTCGACGAAGTCCACGTCCACCGGCGCGGGCCCGAGGGGCGTCTCGTACGGCTTGCGCGTGAGCGCGAAGGGGTGCCGCATGCCCGCGTGACAGGTCCCGAAGATCACGAACACGTCCGCGTGGCAGCGCTCGGCGAGGTCGCGGTAGCCCCATGCGTAGGCGGGGCCGCCGCGGTGAAAGTCGATGTGCGGCGCGATGAGCGCGCGGACCGGCTTCGCCGTCGCCCCGACGCCATCGACCGGCCCCGGGCCGTGCGGACGCTTGAAGAAGCCGTCGAGCATCGCTCGCAACGCCACGCCGTCGGCCGGATAGGCGCCGCCGGCGTGGCTGGCCGGACGCATCGGGGTCGCCAGGAACACGCCGTCGACCTCGGCGCGCCGCGCCTCGAAGGCGGGGCCTTCGAGGAAGCCGTGGGCGTCCAGCGCCTGTGCCAGCTCCTCGATACGCGTGGCGTCGACCTGCTCGCCGCGCTGGCGCAGGACCGCCTGCTGGATCGAGGCGACGTCGTGGCCGCCGTCGAAGAGCGAGACGATCTCGAGCAGCGCCAGCGGGAGCAGCACGGTGGAGGACGTGTACCCGGCGGGATCACGCAGCGCCAGGAAGCGCGTGCCCTCGTGCTCGACGGGGAAGGCCTCGACGCCGCGCAGGCGCGGCCGGCGCGCGCGCGTCACGGCTTCAGATACGCGAGCGCGGCGGCGGTGTAGATGCGCGCGGCGTCGACCAGCTCCGCGACCTCGACGTATTCGTCCACCTGATGCGGGATCAGCCGGTGGCCCGGGCCGCAGGTGACGATCGGGATCCCGAGCTCCATTCTCAAGATGGTGCCGTCGGTCGAGCCGGGGACGCCGCCCCAGCGCGCGGGACGGCCGGTGGCTCGGCGCACGGCGCCGACCATCGCGCGCACCAGCGGCTCGGTGCGCTCCACCCGCGTCGCCATGCGGAAGCCGTTGACGGGTGTCCACTCGACGCTCACGCCGGGGCACGCGTCGGCCGCGCGACGGCACGCCTCGTCGATCTCCTTCGCCACCGCGTCCGCGTCGGGACCGGGGGTGAGCCTCACGTCGAGCGTCGCCTGCGCGGTGGCGGGAATGACGTTCGACTGCGGCACGCCGGCCACGGGCGCCGCCATGATGGTCGGCGTCACCGTGGGCGGCTTGAGATAGCGGCTGCGGGTGCAGAGCGCGCGCAGACGGCGCTCGAGCCGCGACGCGCCCGTGACGAGCGCCGCCAGCGCCGAGATCGGATTGGCGCCGGCCTCCGGCATCGCGCCGTGGGCCATGCGGCCGCGCGCGGTGACGCGTGCCCAGATCACCCCGCGCTGCTCGAGGCAGAGCTCGTTCTGCTCCGGCTCGCACACGATGGCGGCCGACAGCTCGCGCCCGATCGGTGTCGTGCAGAGATGCCTGGCGCCGAGCATGTCGCCTTCCTCGTCGACGAGCGCGCCGACGACGAGCCGGCCCGCCAGGGACGCGCCGCTCCGCCGGATCGCCGCGGCGGCGATCATGGCGGCCGCGAGCCCCGACTTCATGTCGGCGGCCCCCCGCCCGTAGATCCGGCCGTCGACGAGCTCGGCGGAAAACGGCGCGTGCGTCCACGCGGCGGGATCGCCCTCGGTCACGACGTCGGTGTGGCCCTCCAGCAGGAGCGTCGGGACCGCCGCGCGGTCACCCCGCGGCGCAGCCCCGTCCAGGATGCCGAGCACGTTGGGACGGCCGGGCGCCACCGGCTGGATCTCGACCTCGAAGCCCTGCGCGCGCAGCCAGCGCTCGACGTGGGCGGCGACGGCCGCCTCGTTGGCGCTCGGATCACCCGGGCGGAAGACACTCGGGATGCGCACGAGCTCGCGCGTGAGCGCCACCAGCTCGTCGCGATCGATCAGGGACAGCGCGCGCGTCAGGGTCGACACGGCCGCGGCTCGGCCCGGCGGCTACTCGTGCGGAAACGAGAGGATCACGGAGTCGAGACGGATGACGCGGTATTCCTCGAGGGCGATGTAGAAGTAGTGGCCCTCGACTTCCTCCGCGCTCTCCTCGAAGGCGACGACCGTCTTGAGCTCGGGCATCTCGCGGAAGGCGTTGGCGCCCTCGTCGAAGCCGTCACCGCGAGCCACCACTTCCCCGTACCGGATCGGCGAGCCCTTCGGGCAGTTCACGCGGATGTCGGCAGGCGCTTCGGCCATCATCTTGACGAGGAGATTGATGCCGTAGACCTGGATGGGGATGTTCGTCATAGGTCGAACTATACCACTCCGGGTAGCGTCGGCGGCTCGGGCGGCGCCTCGCCGAGCTCCGTCGCCGCGCCCTTGCGGCCGATCTCGTCGAGCTTCGTCTCCAGCCTGTCCAGCTCGCGCTGCGCGTCCTCGTACTGCTTCTGCGCGTTGCCCAGGTGCCGCCCGAGCGTGGCGAGCGGACCACGCAGCTTGGCGACGTCGCCGCCGAGCCGGGCCAGGTCTTCCTGGATCCGGCGCGCGTTGGCCTCGATGCGGAGGCCTTTCAGGCCGAGGACGATCACTTGCAGGTAGGCGAAGATGCTGTTCGGCGAGACCGGCACCACACGGCGCGAGAGCGCATAGGCCGCGATCGGCTCGTCCTCGGCGTCCTCAGGACGCACGGCGATCTCGTAGTACACGTTCTCGGCGGGAACGTACATGAGCGCGAAGTCGTAGGTGCCCTCGTCCGGCAGGATGTATTTCTTGGCGATCTCGTCCACGCGAAGCTTCACGTCGCGCGCGAACGCCTTGCGGTGCTGGCGCCGCTGCGTGTCGTCGCTCTCGCCGAGCATCCGGCGGAAGTTCTCGAGCGGGAACTTGGCGTCGACGGGCACGATCCGCTCGCCGATGGTGATGGCGGCGTCCACCTTCTCGCCCGAGCGGAAGCCATGCTGGGTCGTCCAGTGCTCACGCGGCAGCATCTCGTCGAGCAGCCGCTCGAGCAGCGTCTCGCCGAGGCCGCCGCGCATCTTCGGCGACTTCAGCACCTGCTCCAGCCCCTGGATCTCGCGGCCGATCTCCGCCACGCGGCGCGTGGCCTCCTGCAGCGTGCCGAGGCTGCCCTGCACGTCGCCCACGACCTTGGTGGCGGCGTCGAGCCGCGCGCCGATGCTCGTCTGGCCGGCGTGGATCAGCTTCATCCCCTCCTCGAGCTGCCGTGTGACCTCGCCGGTGAGGGCGCCGACCTCGCGGCGCAGGTGCTCCTGGTCCTCGCGCCCCTCGTGACGCACGCTCTCGATCTCCTGCCTGAGGAGGGCGACCGACGGGTCGGGCACCGGGGGCTGAGAGCGCATCAGCGCCAGCTCGCGGCGCGCCGCGAACAGCGTCCACGCCACGACGGCGAGGACGACGAGCAGCGCGCCCAGCAGGATGCCCGTGATCTCGCTCATCGCCGCCTCCGGCGGGCCGCGCCCCGCTTCCAGTGACGGCAGACCTCGCGCAGTCCGCACGGCCGGCACACCACCGGGTCGCGGCGGTCGAGGCAGTCGCCGGCCATGCGCGTGTGACACAGCGCGAAGTCGTACTTCACCGGATCGGCGGGATCAAGCAGCGCCAGGCGCCCGGTGATCTCTTCCGCCATCTTCCAGTTCCGCGAGCGCCGGCGCGTGAGGCCGACGGCCCGGCTCATGTTCTCGACGTGGGTGTCGACGGGGATCAGCAGCCGCGACGGCGACACGCCCGTCCAGAGGCCGAAGTCGGGCGCCTCCCGCCGCACCATCCAGCGCAGGAAGAGCAGCAGGCGCTTGCAGGGCCCGCCGACGGACGGCAGCGGAAACAGGTGGCGGTAGCCGCGCGAGCTGCGGCCGTGGGGAAACACGGCACGGAGGTCCGCGTCCAGGAAGGCGCGCGCGAAGCGCTCCAGGGCCGGGCCGATCGGCCCGCGCGGCTCGGCGTCGCCCGCGAGGAAGCACTTTTCCAGCGTGCCGTGGCGCGCCAGCACGTCCCGCGCGGCCACGCAGAAGGCCACGAGGTCGCGCGGCCGGTTGAAGCGATAGATGAAGCCGGCGAAGACGGCGGCGTCCCGCGCGGCATCGAATTCGCGGACGAAGGCCGCGGGCGACGGGCCCATCACCGACAGCGCCCGCTCGAGAGCGCGGCCGAAGAGATCCACGCGGCCGTAGGCCAGGCACGCGGTGAGGAGGGCGACGATCTCGCGGTCGGCGGCGTCGGCGTAGCGCAGGGGATACTGGATGGCGTCGCGGCCGAGACGCGCCTCGTAGTCGAAATCGCGATAGAGCCGCTCGAGGGGTTGTCGCAGCGCGGCGGGTGACGTCAACTTGCCGCATGATACCATGCGCCGCGATGCGTGCCGCGCGCGGTCCGATCAAAGTCGGCATCGTCGGCCTCGGCGCGATCGGCCGCCAGGTCTGCCGGGCCATCGACGCGGGGCTGCCGGGCCTCGTGCTCGCCGGCGCCACCGCCCGGACGCGCGAGCGCGCCGAGTCGTTCCTCGCGAGCCTCAAGTCGCGGCCGCCCTTCCTCGACCTCGACGCCCTCGTGGCCGCCTCGGATCTGGTGGTCGAGGCGTCCACGCAGGCGCACTTGCACGAGATCGCCCCGAAGGCGCTCGGCGCCGGCCGCGACCTCGTCGTGCTCTCCTGCGGCGCGCTGCTCGGCCGCGAGGATTGGATCGCTCTCGCGGAGGCGAAGGGCGCGCGAATCCTCGTGCCGTCTGGCGCCATCGCCGGGCTCGACGGCGTGAAGGGCGCGGCGATCGGCCGCATCACCTCGGTGACGATGGAATCGCGCAAGCCCCCGAAGGGGCTCGCCGGCGCGCCGTGGGTCGTCGAGCGGAAGATCGATCTCGACGCCCTGCGCGAGGAGACGCTCATCTTCGAGGGACCGGCCACCGAGGCCTGCCGCGCCTTCCCCGCCAACGTGAACGTGCTGGCCGCCCTCTCGCTGGCCGGCATCGGGCCGCAGCAGACGCGGACGAAGATCTACGCGGTGCCCGGGCTGACCTTCAACACGCACCGGATTCGCGTCGAGGGCGAGTTCGGCTCGCTGCAGATCCAGGTCGAGAACGTGCCGTCCGAGAACCCGCGCACCGGCCGGCTCTCCTACCTCTCGACGATCGCGCTGCTGCGCGACCTCGGGGCCACCCAGCGCATCGGCACGTAGTGCCGCATCTCCGAAAGCACATAGTGCCGACCGCCCAGCGCGAGCCTCTCGCGCTGCTCGTCGCCGGCGTGGTCCTCCTCGTCCTCTCGGGCATCGCGCCTCGCGACCGCTTCACGTGGGTCCTGGAAGTCGCGCCCATCCTGATCGGCGCGCCGATCCTGGTGGCCACCCGGCGGCGTTTTCGGCTCTCGCCGCTGCTCTATCGCCTGCTCTTCGTCCACGCGTGCGTGTTGATGGTCGGCGGCCACTACACCTACGCCGAGGTGCCGGTGGGCTTCTGGCTGCGGGACGCGCTCGGCCTCGCGCGCAACCACTACGACCGGCTGGGACACTTCCTGCAGGGCTTCGTGCCTGCGCTGCTCGCGCGCGAGATCCTGCTACGCAAGACGCCGCTGCGGGCGGGCGGCTGGCTCTTCACGCTGGTGACGGCGGTGGCGCTGGCGATCAGCGCGCTCTACGAGCTCATCGAGTGGTGGACGGCGCTCCTCACGGGCGCCCGCGCCGAGGCGTTCCTGGGGACGCAGGGCGACCCATGGGACACGCAGTGGGACATGTTCATGGCCCTCTGCGGCGCCCTCATCGCCCAGCTCCTGCTCGCACGCGTCCAGGACCGGCAGCTCGCCCGCGGCTCGTGACCGATCCCGTTCGCGCCGCGTTCGATCGCATCGCCGAGCAGTACGCCGCCGACTTCGCCGACGAGCTGACGCGCAAGCCGTGGGACGTCGAGCGGCTGCGCCGCTTCGGGGCCGCCTGCCCGCCGGGGCCGGTGCTCGACGTCGGCTGCGGCGCCGCCGGCCACGTCGGACGCTTCGTGGCGGACCTCGGCACGCGCCCCGACCGGGCGGTGATCGGCGTCGACTTCTCGGAGCGGTCCGTGATCCTCGCGCGCCGTCTGAATCCGACGCTGAGCTTCGTCGCGGCCGACGTCAGCGCGCTGCCCGTCGCCGACGGCGTCTGCGCGGGCATCGTCGCGTTTTATTCGCTGATCTACGGCGGGGACGAGGCCACGGCGGTGATGCTGGCCGAGCTGCGGCGCGTCCTGCGTGACGGCGGCCGGCTCCTCGTGGCTGTCCACGGCGGCACGGGCGCCCAGCGCTTCACCGACTACAAGGGCGTGGCCATCGACGTCGAGCTGCACCATCGGCAACCGGTGGCATTCGCCGCGCAGGTAGCGCGCGCGGGATTCGCCGTCGAGTCCGTCGAGGTGCGGCCACCCTACGCGTTCGAGCACGCCACCGAGCGTCTGTACGTCGCGGCGCGGGCGGTCTCGTGACGCTCCTCGTTTCCCGTCAGCCCAGGTGCTGAGCCTCGAGCCAGCGCTCGGCCTCGAGCGCGGCCATGCAGCCCGTCCCCGCTGCGGTCACCGCCTGACGGAACACGGAGTCCTGGGCGTCGCCTGCGGCGAACACGCCGGGCACCGAGGTGCGCGTCGTTCCCGGCTCCACGCGCACGTACCCGCTCGGCAGGAGATCCACCTGGCCCCTGAAGATGGCGGTGTTGGGCAGGTGACCGATCGCGACGAAGACGCCGTCCGCGCGCCGCTCGGAGCGGGCGCCCGTCACGACGTCGCGCAACACGACGCCGGTGACCTTGCCGCCGGCGGGATCGAGGATGTCCACCACCTCGCTCTTCCAGACGAACGAGATCTTGGGATTCGCGAAGGCGCGGTCCTGCATGATCTTCGATGCGCGCAGCGTGTCGCGCCGGTGGACGACCGCGACGCTCCGCACGAGCCGCGCGAGATAGAGCGCCTCCTCGAGCGCGGAGTCACCGCCGCCGACGACCACGACGTCCTGGTCCTTGAAGAAGAACCCGTCGCAGGTCGCGCAGGTGGAGACGCCGTGGCCGATGAGGAGGGTCTCCGACGGCAGCCCGAGCATCCTGGCAGTGGCGCCGGTCGCGATGACGATCGTCTGGCCCTCGAACGCGGCGTCGGCGGTGCGCACGACGAACGGCCGGCGGGTGAAATCCACCTCGATGACGTCCTCGCCGAGCATGTCGGTGCCGAACCGTTCGGCCTGCTTGCGCATCGTCTCCATCAGCTCGGGGCCCAGCACGGGGTCGACGAAGCCCGGGTAGTTCTCGACGTGCGTCGTGAGCATCAGCTGGCCGCCGGCCTGGACACCGTTGATCATGAGCGGCGCCAGGTTCGCGCGCGCCGCGTAGATCGCGGCCGTGTAACCGGCCGGGCCGGAGCCGATGATAATCACCTTGCGTGGCGTGGCCATCGTGTGTCGATTCTCTCCCCGCCCTTGAGATGCAGGCACCATGCCGGGAGATCCGCCGGGCCTCACGTCAGGCCGAGGATCGGCGCGAGGTCGGCGAGGTCGCGGATCTCGTACTCCGGCGGGGTGACGCCTTCGGGCAGCGGCTCACGGTCCGGATTGATCCACGCGGCGTCCATGCCGACGCGGTGCGCTCCCTCGACGTCGATGTCGGCGCGGTCGCCCACGAAGAGGGTGTGCGCGGGGTCCGCGCCCGTCGCGTCCAGCGCGCGGCGGAAGATGTCCGGGCGCGGCTTGCGCCAGCCGACCGCGTCGGACACGATCACCGCGGCGAAGAGGTCCAGCACGCCGGCCGCCTCGAGGATGCCGATCGCGGTCGGCGTGTAGTCGAAGTTGGAGACGACGGCGAGCCGGTAGTCCTTCGCCAGCCGCCGGAGCAACGGGCCGTAGTGCGGCGGGAACGACGCGGCCTTGGACAGCTCGGCTCTGTGCGCCTCGATCAGGACGGCCGCGAGGTCCGGCGCGAGCGTGGCGTGCTCGAGGGCCAGCCGGTCGAAGAAGTCGCGGAAGCGCTCGGGCGCGGACACCTCGCGGTGGTCGATCGCACGCAGCCGCTCGGCCTCCTTCCACGACGCGACGAGCGCCTCGTAGCACTGGGCGAGGCTGACCGACGGCGCGTGGGGCTGGAGCAGCGCGTGCAGGCAGCCCGCGGTCGAGCGGATGCTGCGCCCGTCCACGTCGATCTGCGGCAGCCGCTCTCGGTCGAAGTGCACGAGGGTGTCGAAGAGGTCGAAGAAGATCGCGTCGTAGCGGCGCGGCCTCCCGAAGGCAAGGCTCACAGCGGCTTCCGGCTGGCGAAGCCCTCGTCGAGGCCGTGCCAGTGACTGACCACCGTCTCGCCGTACTTCCAGCACAGGTTCACGACGCGCCCGCCGCGCAGGTGCGGGAAGTCGACGAGCCCGAGCGCCAGGTCCTTGATGGTGCCGCCCATCACGGCGATCTCGCCGAGACCCGCCTTCACGGTCTCGATGAGCCGGACCACGCGGTCCGTGTCGGCCTTCCACGCCGCCCGGTCGATGACGCCTCCGCCCGCCAGGCCGATCCGCTCGCGCTCGGCCTCGAGCCGTCCCGCGATCGTCGTGGCCTCCTCGTTCGCGCGCATCACGCCGGCCATCAGCCGCGTGAGCGTCGGGATCAGCCGCTCCACCTCGGCCGGCTCGAAGTAGCGCTCAGCCATGAAGGCCCAGGCCGCCGTCCACGAAGATCGCGTGGATCTCCTTCGGCCCATGCACGCCCCGCGTGAGCGTCAGCTCGATGTCGGCGGTGCGGCTGGGCCCGGTGATGAAGTTGATCGCCGCGCCGCGCTCCGGCGGCGCCGGGCCGTCGTGCCACGCCTCGAGGACCAGGCCGACCTGCTCCAGCGACTCCACGAGCGCGGTGCGATCGAAGACGGCCACGTGGCACGGCGGCAGCAGCGACGTGGTGCGTGGCCGTCCGGCTGCCGAGACGAGGACCAGCGTGCCGGTTTCGGCGACGGCGAGGTCGGCGCCGGTGACGCCGAGGTCGGCCTCGGCGATCAGCGCGCGCAGGCGGCGCCGCTCGGCGTCGGGGGGCCGATCGTGCGGCATGCTCTCCACGGCGATGCCGGCCGCGGAGAGCGCGGGAGCGATGGCCACGCCGAGCTCCTCGGCTGGCCACGCGATCAGCCGCCGCGCCGCGCGCTCGTGGCAGATCCGCTCGAGCTCCGCGGGCACGTCGGAGGCGCTCGCCACGCGGTGGAAGACGCCGGCGACGCGCTCGAACTCCGAGCGGAAGCGGGCCAGGGTCTGCGGGCACCGCTCGCTCAGCTCGCGGCGCAGCAGATCCAGCCGCTGCCGGGGCTGCGTGGGCCGCTCGGCGGGCGAGGCGGGGAAGAGCCCACGCGTCTTCGCCATCTCCCCGCGGATCCGCGCCAGGAATTCTGCACTTGTCGTGCGAGCCGTAGGACGTCGTGGGGCTGGGGCCCCGCCGTCCGAGGCGAGCCTATGAAAGGTCACGCCAGCGCTCCTGGAAGGTGCGCGCGGCCACGGGCGGCAGGTCGCGCGTCCGCGTCCACTGCCCGAAGAAGGACGGCAGGGCCCGGATGCGGCCGTCACGCACGAACGGGCGCTGGAGCGTGCGGCCGATCCGGGCCCCGAGGCGATAGAGCACGGGATGAGCCAGAATGTGCGCGAAGGCCTTGAAGACGACGCGCTCGGGCCAGGGCGCGATGCGCTCCTCGTCGACCTGGCGCCGCAGCTCGATCAGCATCTTCGGAATGTCGATGCGCACCGGGCAGGCATCCGCGCAGGCGCCGCAGAGCGACGAGGCGTGCGCCAGATCCTTCACCGACGCGGGGCCGTTGAGCATCGCGGTGAGGAGGATGCCGATCGGGCCCGGGTACGTGTAGCCGTACGCGTGGCCGCCGATCTGGCGATAGACGGGACAGACGTTGAGGCACGCGCCGCAGCGCAGGCAGTAGAGCGACTCGCGCAGCGGGCCGGCGATCTGCGCGATGCGGCCGTTGTCGAGCAGGACCAGATGGAACTCGTCGGGCCCCTCGAGCTCGCCCGGCCGCCGGGGCCCCTGCACCAGCGTCGTGTAGACGGAGAGCTTCTGGCCGGTCGCGCTCTTGGCGAGGATGGCGAGGAACACGGCGAGGTCGGTCATCGACGGGATGACCTTCTCCACGCCCATCACGGCCACGTGCACGCGCGGCAGCGACGTCGTCATGCGGCCGTTGCCCTCGTTGGTGACGAGGACCACCGTGCCCGTCTCGGCCACCGCAAAGTTGGCGCCGGTGATCCCGAGATCGGCCTGGAGGAACTTCTCGCGCAATTCCTCGCGCGCGATCTTCGTGAGGACCTCCGGGTCGGCGGCCAGGCCGGGCCGGTGCAGCTCACGCGAGAACAGCTCGGCCACCTGCCCCTTCGTCTTGTGGATGGCCGGCGCGATGATATGCGAGGGGCGCTCGTGGGCGAGCTGGATGATGTACTCGCCGAGGTCGGTCTCCACCGGCGTCACGCCGATCGCCTCCAGCGCGTCGTTGAGGTGGATCTCTTCCGTGGCCATCGACTTGGACTTCACGGCCATGCGCGCGCCGGTGCGCCTGGCGATGTCGAGGATGATCCGGCGTGCCTCCTCGGCCGTCGTCGCGAAGTGCACGTGGCCGCCGACCCGCTCGACGTTGGCGACGAGCGTCTCGAGGTGCGCGTCCAGCCGCTGGAGCGTCGCCTCCTTGATGGCGCGGGCGCGGTCGCGCAGCGCCTCGCCCTGGGGAAAGTCCCCGAAGGCCTCGCGGCGCAGCGCGATGAACTTCGTCGTCGCGATGTCGAGCGCCTCGTGCAGGAAGCGGTCCCGCAGGGCGTTGGAGGCGCGCTCGCGGAGGGGCGTGGTGACGATCGGCTCGCTCATCGATCGTCGTGGGGGGCCCCGATATGGCCCCCCAGATCCTTCAAGCGAAAGGGGCTACGCCCCCCTCGGACTCCCCCGGCCATCGCTCGGACGCGCCCCGGCGCAGCCGTGGCGCGCCTCGGGCTTGACACAGGATGTCTCATCGATGCCCCTCCTGGGGGTACTCGAGAACCTCGGCCAGGTGCAGCGCGCGCAGCGGTGAATTGCGGCGCAGGAGGCCACCGCGGATCTGCATGAGGCAGCCCGCGTCGCACGCCACCAGGCAGCGCGCCCCGGAGGCCTCGAGGTTGGCGAGCTTCTTGTCGAGGATCGCGGTCGAGACCTCCGGCAGCCGCACCGAGAACGAGCCGCCGAAGCCGCAGCACTCGTCGCTGCCCGGCAGGGGCACCGCCGCCGCGCCCTTGAGATGGCGCAGCAGCACGCGCGGCGATTCGCCCTCGTGCAGCCCGCGCAGAAGATGACACGAGTCGTGGTACGCGAGGGGGCCCTCGACCGCGCTCTCGAACTCGGTGCGCTCCAGTGCGCGGACGAGGAACTGGGAGAACTCCCAGGTGCGCTCGGCCAGCCGCTCGGCGTCATGCGCCTCGGCTGGCGCCTCCGGGGTGCCGCGTAGCAGGCCCGGGTACTCGTGCTTGACCATCCAGGCGCAGGATCCCGACGGCACGACCACGGCGTCGGCGTCGCGGAACACCGCGACCGTCCGCCGCGCGACGGCCGCTGCCTCGGCGTGATAGCCCGAATTGAAGAGCGGCAGGCCACAGCACGTCTGGCCCGCCGGCAGCGTCACCTCGACGCCGAGCCGGCGCAGGAGCCCGACGATTCGCTCGCCGACCTCGGGATAGAACATGTCCGCGAGGCACGTGATCATCAGCGCGACGCGCCGGGGCGCTGCGGGCGGGGTCGGGCTCGCGGTCATGCGTGGGGCGGCGGCGGCGCCACGAAGACGAGGAGCAGCAGGCGCTCGCGCGAGTCGTTGGCGACGCCATGCTGGCTGCCGGCCGCGGCCACCAGCGCCTCCCCCGCCTGCAACGCGTGCTCGCCGCCGTCGAGCGTGAAGCGGCCCCGCCCCTCGAGCACGACGTAGACCTTGTCCTGACCGTCGTGGGCGTGCACCTTCTGGCTCTGGCCCGGCTCGAGGCAGTAGAGATCGACCTGGGCACGCGGCGTGGACGCGAGGGCGATCTTCGCCATCTTGTCGGGCTGGTACTTCGCGCGGTCGGCGAGCCGGATCTTCATCGGTCCTCCCATCGCATCGCGCGGGCGAGCAGCGTCACCGGATGCACGAGCTCGAGGTCGAGCCCGCGCGCCCGGGCGCCGCGCGCGATCTGCATGAGGCAGCCCGGGTTGCCGGTGACGACGGTGCGCGCGCCGGTCTCGACGATCCGCGCGATCTTCAGCGCGAGCAGCCGGTCGGCCATCTCGGGCTCGAGCACGTTGTAGACCCCGGCGCTGCCGCAGCACAGGTCGCTGTCGGCGAGCGGGACCACGGCGAGGTCCGGGATGCGGCCCAGCAGCGCCCGCGGCGCCGTGCGCACGCGCTGGCCGTGGGCGAGGTGGCAGGGATCGTGGTACGTCACCGTCAGCGGCAGCGAGCCGAGCGGCAGGTCGGCCTCCACGAGCAGCTCGGTGACGTCGCGGGAGCGGGCGGCGACGCGCCGGGTGGCATCCTCGTCCACCCAGTGGCCGTAGTCGCGCAGCGCCGAGCCGCAGCCCGCGGCGTTGGTGACGATCCAGTCGACGTCGGACGGCAGCGTCGCGGCCAGCGCCCGCGCCCGGGCCCGGAAGGCGTCGAGCCGCCCGCCGTGCAGCTCGAGCGCGCCGCAGCAACCCTGCTCGCGCGGCGCGACGACGTCCCAGCCCGCCAGGGCGAGCAGTCGCATCGTGTCGTGGTTGACGTCCGCGAAGAGGTGACGCTGCACGCAGCCGGTCAGCAGCGCGACGCGCCCGAGCGCGCGGCCGCGCGCGGCCAGGAACTCGGGCGGCGCGCCGTCGGTCCTCGGAATGTCGTGCAGCAGCGCGTCCATCGCGGCCAGCGGCGGGATGCGCCGCAGCAGACCCGAGCGCCGCACGAGCGCCTGGAGGCCCCAGCGCCGATACCGCCGCAGCAGGCCGAGCACGATGGCGAGCCGGTGGGGATGCGGGAAGACGCCGAAGATGAAGGCCTCGAGCAGCCGCCGCCGCAGGGGGCGCCGGCCGCCGCGCTCGATCTCCGCGCGCGCCGTCTCGAGCAACGAGCCGAACGGCACGCCCGCCGGGCACGCGGTCTCGCACGCGCGACAGCCGAGACAGAGGTCGAGGTGGTGCGTGTAAGTCTCGGTGACGTCGAGCCGGCCCTCCGCGACGGCGCGCATCAGATAGACGCGACCGCGCGGCGAGTCCATCTCCTCGCCGAGCGCGCGGTAGGTCGGACACGCCGGCAGGCAGATGCCGCAGTGCACGCACGAGCGAATGTCGTCGAGGGTGGCCGGCGCGGCCAACCGGTCGGTCCCCGTCGCCATCACAGCCGTCCGACGAAGCGACCGGGGTTGAGCACGCCGCGCGGATCGAACTCGGTCTTGATCGCGCGCATGACGGCCAGGGCCGGCGCCGGCACCGGACCCCAGGGATCGAGGCGCTCGCGCAGGGCGCGCGGCGCGCGCTCGACGGTCACGCCGCCGCCGACCTCGCCCACCGTCGCGCGCAGCCGCTCGAGCGGCGAGAGCAGCACGGACACGTCGGCGTGCGTGACGAGCGCGCGGAGCGCGCCGAGCCCGGCGGCGCCGGCCACCGCGGCGCCGGGCAGCACCGCCTGCACGGCGCCGAGCGTTTCCACCAGGCGCGCCGGGACGGTGCCGATCCGGAGCGTGACGCCGTCGAAGCCGGCCAGCGCGCGGTCGTAGGTCTTCCAGAAGGAGGCGCCCATCGTCTGCACCGCGCCGGGCGCGCGCTGGACGATCGCCTTCACGAGCCCCTCCTGCGCGCGGACCGCGGGCTCCACCGTGGCGATCGAGATCGCCAGGGCCGCCGCGCTGACCGGCAGGCTGCACGCGGCGAGCACGCGGCCGTCGAGGACCTCGAGGCGGTTCGTCTGCACCGTCGAGTCGAGCAGCGCGGCGACGCAGTCCTGGGCGTGGGCCGGCGTCCGGAAGCTCGCGAGCCACGTCGCCTCGTGGTCCGGCGCGGGATGCAGGCGCAGCGTCAGCTCGAGCAGCACGCCGAGCGTGCCGAGGGCGCCGACCATGAGCTTCGGGACGTCGTAGCCGCTCACCGACTTCACGACCTTCGCGCCGCCCCATGTCAGGACGCCGTCCGCCTGCGCGAAGCGCACGCCGAGCAGGAGATCGCGCATCGTCCCGTAGCGCTGGCGCAGCGGGCCGCTCGCCTGGGTCGCCGCGATCCCGCCGAGCGAGCGCGCGGCCCAGCCCGGCGGGTCGAGCGGCAGGATCTGCCGCCGGCCGGCCAGGCGCGCGGCCAGCGCGCCGGCGGTGCACCCGGCCTGCACGCTGACGGTCAGGTCGTCGGGGTTGTACTCGAGCACGGCGTCGAGCCGCCGGGTGTCGAGCACGAGATCGACGCGCGTGGGCGGGTGCCCCAGCTCGAGGGCGGCGCCGCTGCCGCGCGGGACGACCGCCAGGCGCTCGTCGTGGGCGAGCGCCACCAGCGCCGCCGCCTGCTCGATCGTGGCCGGCGCCGCCGTCCAGCGTGGCGCGGCGCCGTCCACCGGCGCGCCGCCCTCGTGCAGGTGCTCGGTGCCGACGATCGCGCGGAGCGCGCCGCCAAGCGCGGGCGTCGTCACCACCACCACGCTAGACCCACGTGCCCGCGGGCAGCGTCGGGCGCGCCGGCCGAAAGCCCTCGCCGCACGCGGGGTGCGAGGGCAGCAGCTTCGCCGGGTTCATGAGGCCGTCGGGGTCGAAGACGCGGCGCAGGCGGAACATGAAGTTCAGGTCGGCCTCGGCGTACTGCAGCGGCAGGTTCTTGGCCTTGTCCATGCCGATGCCGTGCTCGCCGCTCACGCTGCCGCCGAGCGCGATGCACGCGTGGAGCAGCTCCTCGTTGGCCTGCTGCGCGCGCTCCAGCTCGCCCGGCTTGCGATCGTCGTAGCAGATCAGCGGGTGCAGATTGCCGTCGCCGGCGTGGAAGACGTTCGCGAAGAGGAGACGGTGACGCTTGCTGATCGCGACCATCTCGCGCATGATCTGCGGCAGCTTGCTGCGCGGCACCACGGCGTCCTGGAGCAGGTAGGCGGCGGTGATCCGGCCGACGGCGCCCGCGGCCTCCTTGCGCCCCTTCCACAGCAGCGCGCGCTCGGTCTCGTCGCGCGCGACGGTCACCATGAGCGCCTGCCGCTCGCGGCAGATCGCCGCGACGCGCTCGGCCTGAGCCTCCACCTCGGCGCGGGGGCCGTCGAGCTCGATGAGGAGCACGGCGCCGGCGCCGTCGGGATACACCTTGCCCACCGCGGCGTTGACGGCGCCGATCATCGCGTCGTCGAGCATCTCCAGCGCGGCCGGGATGATCCCCGCGGCGATGATCGCCGACACCGCCTCGGAGGCCTCGACGAGGCTGGCGAACGACGCGAGGGCTGTCTTCACCGCCTCCGGCAGGTGCAGGAGCCGCACGGTGATCGCCGTCACGAGCCCGAAGGTGCCCTCGTTGCCGACCATCGTGCCGGTGAGGTCGTAGCCCGGCCGGTCGGCGGCCTTGCCGCCGACGCTTACGACTTCTCCGGTGCCGATGACCATCTCGAGGCCGAGCACGTGGTTGGTGGTGATGCCGTACTTGAGGCAGTGCGGGCCGCCGGCGTTGGTGGCGACGTTACCGCCGATCGAGGAGACCATCTGGCTGGACGGATCGGGCGCGAAGAACCAGCCGCGGTCGCGCACGGCGTTGGTGAGCCAGAGGTTGATGAGGCCGGGCTGGACGGTGGCGCAGCGGTTCGCGAGGTCCAGCTCGAGGATCCGGGTCATGCGCGTCATCGAGACCATCACGCCGCCCTGCGGGGCGGTGGCGCCGCCGATGAGCCCCGTGCCCGAGCCGCGCGGCACCACGGGCACCCTGGCCTCGCGGCAGATCCGGACGACGGCCTGGACCTCCTCGGTGCTCGTGGGCAGGACGACGGCGTCGGGCATGCCCTTGTAGAGCGTGAGCATGTCGCTCTCGTAGGTGAGGCGGCCCTCGCGGGTGAGCACGACGCCCGCCGGTCCGAGCAGGTGCTGGAGCCCGGCGACTACGCTGGCGGAAAGCGCCACGGCGTGACGCGGATCAGCCGATCTTCCAGGTGTCGCCCGACGTCAAGAGCTTGGCGATGCTCCCCGGCCCGCGGTCGGAGATCGCCCGCTGCTCCTGCTCGAGTATGACCTCCTCGTAGATCGGAGCCTCGATCGCCTCCAGCACGCCGATGGGCACCGGGAAGTCCGGCGCGAAGAGATCGGCGAGGATCTTGGCGGCGTTGACGTTCTTCTCGTCGTGGATCCAGAGCGCGCTCTCCTGGACGTCCTTGGCGTCGACGACCTTCGGCATCACGCCGTCCATGATCACGGCCTTCCTGGCGTCGGGAGGCCCGTAGAGCAGCGGCTTGCCGTGCTCGAGCCGGAGCTCGTAGGCGAGTTTCGAGGTCTTGTCGTAGATGACGTTCCAGGCGAGATCGTTGTACACGTTGCAGTTCTGGAGGATCTCGATGAACCCGGCGCCCTTGTGGGCGGCCGCGCGCTTGAGCGTCTCCTCCATGTGCTGGATGTTGCGGTCCACGGTCCGGGCGACGAATGTCGCCCCACAGCCGAGCGCGAACGCGAGCGGATTCACGGGCCGGTCGGCCGAGCCCATCGGCGTCGACTTCGTCACCTTGCCGAGCTCGCTCGTCGGTGAGTACTGGCCCTTCGTGAGCCCGTAGATCCGGTTGTTGAACAGCAAGATGGTGAGGTTCACGTTGCGGCGCAGCACGTGCAGCATGTGGTTGCCGCCGATCGACAGCCCGTCGCCGTCGCCCGTGACCACGAACACCTTGAGGTCGGGGCGCGCCACGCGCAGCCCGGTGGCGATCGCCGGCGCGCGGCCGTGGATCGTGTGGAAGCCGTACGTGTTCATGTAGTACGGGAACCGGCTCGAGCAGCCGATGCCCGAGATGAACACGATGTTCTCGCGCGGGATGCCGAGGTCCGGCATGGACTTCTGCACGGCGCTGAGGATGGCGTAGTCGCCGCACCCCGGGCACCAGCGAACGTCCTGGTCCGACTCGAAATCCTTCTTCGTGTACTTGGGCGTCGGCGCGGCCGCCGCCCCTGCCTCCTGGGCGCTCATGGTGTGCTCCCGATGAGTTGATGGATCGCTTCAAGGAGTTCCTCGCTCGCCAGCGGCAACCCGCGCACGCGATTGAAGCCGACGGCGTCGACGAGATATTCCGCGCGCAGCACGCGAACGAGCTGGCCGCTGTTGATCTCGGGCACCAGCACCTTGCGATACTCGCGCAGGATGTGGCCGAGGTCCGGCGGCAGCGGGTTCAGGTGCCGCAGATGGATCGACGCGACCGAATGTCCGGCCGCCTGCGCGCGCTCCACCGCCGCCGTGATCGAGCCGTACGTCCCGCCCCAGCCGACCACGAGCAGGTCGCCGGTGGCCGGGCCGTTGATCGTGGTCGGCGGAATCTCCTGCGCCACGCGCCGCACCTTCTCGGCGCGCGTCCGGACCATGTGGTCGTGGTTGTCCGGATCGTAGGAGATGTTGCCGGTGACGTCCTGCTTCTCGATGCCGCCGATACGGTGCTCGAGCCCCGGCGTGCCGGGCCGGACCCACGGCCGCGACAGCGTGGCGGCATCGCGCAGGTACGGGAAGAAGCCCTCCTTCTCCGTGCGGAACTGGACGTCGATCGTCGGCAGCGTCGTCGGATCGGGGATGAGCCACGGCTCGGAGCCGTTGGCGAGGAAGCCGTCGGAGAGCACGATGACCGGCACCATGTACTTGGCGGCGATGCGCACCGCCTCGTAGGCGATGTAGAAGCAGTCGCCCGGCGTCGCGGGCGCCAGCACCACCACCGGCGACTCGCTGTTGCGGCCGTAGAGCGCCTGCATCAGGTCCGCCTGCTCGGTCTTGGTCGGCATGCCCGTCGACGGGCCGGCACGCTGGATGTTGAGGATCACCAGCGGCAGCTCCGCCGTCACCGCGAGGCCGATCCCTTCGCCCTTGAGGGCGATGCCGGGCCCGCTCGAGCACGTGACGCCGATGGCGCCACCGAAGGCCGCGCCGATGGCCGCCGTCACCGCCGCGATCTCGTCCTCGGCCTGGATGGTTCGGATGCGGAAGCGCTTGTGCATCGCCAGCTCTTCGAGCACGCCGGAGGCGGGCGTGATCGGATAGGCGCCGTACACGATCTGCACTTTCGAGCGCTCGGCCGCGGCCAGCAGGCCCCAGGCGAGCGCGCGGTTGCCCGTCATGGCGCGGTAGAGCCCGGGTGCCATCTCCGCCGGCTCGACGGTGTAGGCCTCCTCGAAGAACTCCGCCGTCTCGCCGAAGGCGTGGCCCGCCTTGAGCACGCGCGTGTTGGCCTCCGCGATATCGGCGCTCTTCGTGAACTTCTTGCCGATCCACTCGAGCGTCGGCTCCAGCGGCCGCGTGTAGATCCAGGAGACGAGGCCCAGCGCGAAGAAATTCTTCGTGCGGTCCTTCTCTTTCGTGTCGAGCTTGAGGTCGGCGATGGCCTTGTGCGTGAGGCCGGTCATGTCGACCTTGTGCAGGCGGTAGCGCTCGGCCAGCGCGGGATCGTCCAGCGGGTTCTGCGCGTAGCCGGCCTTGTCGAGGTTGCGCTTTTCGAAGGCCGCGGTGTTGACGATCAGCAGGCCGCCGCCCTTGAGGTCGCGAAGATGCACCTTGAGCGCAGCCGGATTCATCGCCACCAGGCAGTCGAGACGGTCGCCCGGCGTGTACACGCGCTGGCTGCCGAACTGCAGCTGGAAGCTGGAGACGCCGAACAGCGTGCCGGCCGGGGCGCGGATCTCGGCGGGGAAGTTCGGCAGCGTGGCGATGTCATTGCCCGCCCACGCCGACTCGGTGGTGAACTGCTCGCCCGTCAGCTGCATGCCATCGCCGGAGTCTCCGGCGAACCGGATCACGGCGCGTTGAAGCTCGCGCCGCGCTTTGGCCCCCTTCACGGGCGCCGCCGTCTCGCTCATCGATTCCCTCTCCTGAGCCTGGTCGTCATCGTCCGGGCCTCGCGCGCACACCGCCCGTGCGTCGTTCGGGTCGCGCGGGATTTGCGCTGAGGCCGCCCGTCGGTCAACGGTGTCGACAGGGCGTGCTTCATTTTAATGGACGTGTGCTCATTCGGCAAGGTTAATTCGGTGGTTAGACCACCGACCGCCCTATCCCGCGTCCATTTCGTGCGGGTGCTTGAGCGTATCGCCGGGCGGCAGGTTCAGGACCGCCTCCGGGAACAGCTGCGCCAGCCAGCGGATCACGTCGCTGACCGTCACCACGCCGATCGGGCGGCGCTCGGCGTCGACGAGCGGCACCGTGCGGAAGCCCGCCACGCTCATGCAGTGCACGGCATACGCCACCCGGTGACCCGCCGTCAGCGCCTCGGGGTTCGGCGTCATGACGTCGCGCAGCACGGTACGGCGCGGCTCGCGTCCCGCGCCCGCAACGCGCATGAGCACGTCGCGCTCGGTCAGGATCCCCGTCAGCCGGCCGTCGCCGTCGACGACGAGCACGCAGGCCTGCCGGCGCTCGAGCATCCGCGCGATGGCCTCCTCGACCGTCGCCGTCGGCGCCATGCAGATCGGCTCGGCGGGGCCGAGCGTAGCGATGGTGTCGTCCAGCAGGGCGCCGCGTACTTCCTGCAACTCGTCCTCGATGTCCTGGGCGCGATCGTCGAACTCCGTCATGACGGCTCCTCCGCGCTTCATAGGCTCGCCTCGGCCGTCGAACGGCCTGCGGCTCGCACGCCGGCGGTCATTTCACCGCTCGCCTCGGCCGTCGAACGGCCTGCGGCTCGCACGCTGACGGTCATTTCACCGCTCGCCTCGGCCGTCGAACGGCCTGCGGCTCGCACTGCCACTCAGCGGTCGCCGGCCGCGACCTGGGCGGGCACGGCGCTCGCCTCCTTCAGCATCTCGACGAAGCGGCTGGCGGTCGGGGTGAGCGGCTTCTGACGACGATAGATGATCCCGACCGGCCGTGCGAGGTCCGGCACGCCGAGGGGCACCGTGGCCAGCGTGCGGATCCCCGCTTCCTTTTCCACCGTGTGACGCGGCAGGACGCTGACGCCGGCCGCGATGATGATGGCCTGCTTGATCGTCTCGATGTTGTCGAATTCCATCACGATATTGGCCTTCGCGCCGTGCTGCCGCAACGCCCGGTCGATGGCCTTGCGGATCGGTAGCGCCCGGTCGAAGGCGATGAAGCGCTCGCCGTTCAGGTCGGCGGGCATGACGAGCCGTCGGCGCGCGAACCGGTGGTTGGGATGGCAGACGACCGCCATCGGCTCCACCCGCAACGGCACCACGGTGAGCGAGCGGTCGGAGGGTGGGTACGACATGATCCCGAGATCGGCGTCGCCATTGATCACCGCCTCGACCACCTTGTGAGGGTGCAGGCACTCGAGCTGGACGCGCGCCGCGGGATAGAGCGAGGCGAACTGCTGCATCGGCCGGCTGACGTCGTGCAAGCCCACCGAATAGATGGCGGCGACGCGCACCGTGCCGTCCAGCCGCGCCTTCACCGCCGCCACCTCCGCTTTGGCCTGTTCCCACGCCGCCAGCATCGACCGGCAAGCCTCGTAGAGGGCCTTCCCTTGTGGGCTCACCGCGAACGGCCGCTTGGTCCGGTCGATGAGAGGCGCCCCCACCTGCGCCTCGAGCTGCTGGACGGCCTGGCTGGCGGCGGACTGGGAGACGAAGTTCTGCTCGGCGCCCTTGGAGAAGGAGCGGAGCCGGACCACGTCGCAGTAGAGGCGCAGCGTCTCCAGGTGCACGGGCCCACTCTACACCATTAGCCAGGCTGATACCTACCATCCGTCTTTTCGCTACTGACTAATACTGATTCCTCCGGTAGTATCGTGCAACTGTTCACATAGGGGTAGGACGATGAAGGAGCAGACGCCGGTCGCGACCATCGGCGAAGTTCCCCCGCAGGGTCTGTACGACCCCGCCCACGAGCACGACGCGTGCGGCGTCGGCTTCGTGGTCGACATCAAGGGCCGCAAGTCCCACGCGATCGTCCGCCAGGGCCTGCTGGTGCTGATCAACCTCCTGCACCGCGGCGCGTGCGGCTGCGAGCCGAACACCGGCGACGGCGCGGGCATCCTGCTGCAGGTCCCCGACAAGTTCCTCCGCAAGCAGTGTGGTCGGCTCGGCATTCCCCTGCCCGGGCCGAAGGACTACGGCGTGGGCTGCGTGTTCCTGCCGCGCGACGCCATGCAGCGCGAGAAGGTCCAGGCGCTCATCGCGACGATCGTCGCCGAGGAAGGCCAGCGTCTTCTGGGCTGGCGTGACGTCCCCACCGACGACCGCCTGCTGGGCGCCAGCGCCCTCAACGTCGAGCCGACCATCAAGCAGGTGTTCATCGGCCGCGGCGCGGCGCGCGACGCCGCCCATTTCGAGCGCAAGCTCTACGTCGTCCGCAAGCGCATCGAGCACGCCGTGGAGGCGATGGACTTCTCCGAGAAGCGGCTGACGTACCTCCCGAGCCTCAGCAGCAACACGCTCATCTACAAGGGGATGCTGTCGGCCGACCAGATCGAGTCGATGTACCCCGACCTGCTCGACCCCGACATGGAGTCGGCGCTGGCGCTGGTCCACCAGCGGTTCAGCACCAACACCTTCCCGTCCTGGCCGCTCGCGCACCCGTACCGCTACGTCGCACACAACGGCGAGATCAACACGCTGCGCGGCAACATCAACTGGATGCGCGCGCGCGAGGCGCTGTGCCGCTCCGACGTGCTCGGCGACGACCTCGCCAAGGTGCTGCCCGTGACCCGCGAGGGGCTGTCGGACTCCGCGACCTTCGACAACGTCCTCGAGTTCCTCGTCATGAACGGCCGCTCGCTGCCCCACGCGATCCTCATGATGATCCCGGAGCCGTGGCAGCACCACGAGTCGATGAGCCCCGAGCGGCGCGCGTTCTACGACTACCACTCCTCGCTGATGGAGCCGTGGGACGGCCCCGCCTCCATCGCGTTCACGGACGGCACCGTCATCGGCGCCGTGCTCGACCGCAACGGGCTGCGGCCGTCGCGCTACTACGTCACGCGGGACGATCTCGTGGTCATGGCCTCCGAGGTCGGTGTGCTCGACATCCCGCCCGAAAAGGTGCTGGTCAAGGAGCGGCTGCACCCGGGCAAGATCTTCCTCGTCGACACCGCGCAGGGCCGCATCATCGACGACGACGAGATCAAGGCGCAGCTCGCCGCCGAGCACCCGTACGGCGACTGGCTCCGCCAGAACCAGGTGCGGCTGGAGGACGTGGCGGCGGCGCCGGTCACGGAGTCCGACCACGCCACCGTGCTGACGCGGCAGATGGCGTTCGGTTACACGCACGAAGATTTGAGACTGCTGCTGGCGCCCATGGCCAAGAACGGCGAGGAGCCGATCGGCTCGATGGGCACCGACACCGCGCTGGCCGTGCTGTCCGACCGGCCGCGGCCGCTCTACGATTATTTCAAGCAGCTCTTCGCGCAGGTGACCAACCCGCCGCTGGACCAGATCCGCGAGGAGCTGGTGACGGCGATGGAGTCCACGATCGGGCCCGAGGGGAACCTCTTGGCCGCCGAGCCCGGGTCGTGCCGCCAGATCGTGCTGAAGGACCCGGTGCTGTCCAACGAGGATCTGGCGAAGCTCGCGCACGTCTCCGCGCTGGGCTTCAAGGCGGTGACGCTGCCGATGCTCTACCCGGTGACCGAGGGCGCGCCCGGGCTCGAGCGCGCCATCGAGGCGCTGCAGCAGCGCGCGAGCCGCGCGATCGCCGACGGCCACAACGTCCTCGTGCTCTCCGATCGCGGCGTCACGCGCGAGCTCGCGCCGATCCCGAGCCTGCTGGCCACCGCCGCCGTGCATCACCACCTCGTGCGCCACGGCGAGCGCACGCGCTGCGGCCTCGTCGTCGAGACGGGCGACGCGCGCGAAGTCCACCACATGTGCCTGCTGATCGGCTACGGCGCCGGCGCCGTGAACCCGTGGGTGGCCTTCGAGACGCTCGACGACCTCATCCAGGAGGGCGTGCTGGCCGGCCTCGACCGCGCCAAGGCCGTGAAGAACTACATCAAGGCGCTGAACAAAGGAATCCTCAAGGTCATGGCCAAGATGGGGATCTCGACGCTGCAGTCCTACTGCGGCGCCCAGATCTTCGAGGCCATCGGCCTGAACCGTGCCGTGGTCGACCGCTACTTCACCGGCACGGCGTCGCGCGTGGGCGGCATCGGCATCGACGTCATCGCCGAGGAAGTGCGGCAACGTCACGCCGCGGCCTACCCGGAGCGGCCCGTCGAGAAGCCCGAGCTGGACTGGGGCGGGGAGTACCAGTGGCGGCGTGACGGCGAGCATCACCAGGTGAACCCCGACATGATCGCGAAGCTGCAGGCCTCCACGCGGGCGGGCAGCTACGCCGCCTTCAAGGAATACTCGAAGATCGTCGACGACCAGAGCCGCCACCGCGCGACGCTGCGCGGGCTCTTCACGCTCAAGCCGGCCGGCCCGTCCGTGCCGCTCGACGAGGTCGAGTCGGTGGAGTCGATCCTGAAGCGCTTCGCCACCGGCGCCATGTCGTACGGCTCGATCAGCCAGGAGGCGCACGAGACGCTCGCCATCGCCATGAACCGCATCGGCGGGCGCTCGAACACCGGCGAGGGCGGCGAGGATCCCGCGCGCTACGTGCGCGATCCCAACGGCGACTGGCGGCGCAGCGCGGTCAAGCAGGTGGCGTCGGGCCGCTTCGGCGTGACCAGCGAGTACCTCGTCAACGCCACGGATCTGCAGATCAAGATGGCCCAGGGCGCCAAGCCCGGCGAGGGCGGCCAGCTGCCCGGCCACAAGGTTTATCCGTGGATCGCCAAGGTGCGCTACGCGATGCCGGGCGTGGGGCTGATCTCCCCGCCCCCGCACCACGACATCTACTCGATCGAAGACCTGGCGCAGCTGATCCACGATCTGAAGAGCGCGAATCCCAGCGCCCGCATCCACGTCAAGCTCGTCGCCGAAGTGGGTGTGGGGACTGTCGCCGCCGGCGTGGCCAAGGCCCACGCCGACGTGGTGCTGATCTCGGGCCACGACGGCGGCACCGGCGCCTCGCCCCTGACGTCGATCAAGCACGGCGGCGTGCCGTGGGAGCTCGGTCTCGCCGAGACGCAGCAGGTGCTGGTGCTCAACAAGCTGCGCGACCGGATCGTCGTGCAGACCGATGGCCAGATGAAGAGCGGCCGCGACGTCGTGATCGCCGCCCTGCTCGGCGCCGAGGAATACGGCTTCTCGACGGCGCCGCTGGTCGTGCTCGGCTGCATCATGATGCGCGTCTGCCACCTGAACACGTGTCCTGTCGGCGTGGCCACGCAGGACCCCGAGCTGCGCAAGCGGTTCGCGGGCCGGCCCGAGCACGTCGTCAACTTCTTCCGCTTCGTCGCCCAGGAGGTCCGCGAGCTGATGGCCTCGCTCGGCTTCCGGTCGATGAGCGAGATGATCGGCCGCGCGGACTGTCTCGACGTCTCGGCTGCCGTGGACCACTGGAAGGCTCGCGGGCTCGACCTGTCGTCGATCCTGTATTCGCCGGCGATGCCGCCGGAGGTGGCGCGGCGCTGCGTGGTGGCGCAAGACCACGCCCTCGAGAAGTCGCTCGACCACACGACGCTGATCCCGGCCTGCCGCGACGCGATCGATCACGGCACCCGCGTGGAGCTCTCGCTGCCGATCCGCAACGTCAACCGCACCGTCGGCACCACCCTGGGCTACGAGGTGACGCTGAAGCGTGGCGCCGCCGGCCTGCCCGACGACACGATCAAGGTTCATTTCACGGGCTCCGCCGGCCAGTCCTTCGGCGCGTTCCTCCCCCGCGGCATCTCGTTCACGCTCGAGGGCGACGCCAACGACTACTGGGGCAAGGGCCTGTCGGGCGGACGTCTCATCGTCCACCCGCCCCGTCGCGCGACTTTCGTGCCCGAGGACAACATCGTCATCGGCAACGTCGCCCTCTACGGCGCCACGAGCGGTGAGGCCTACGTGCGGGGCGTGGCCGGCGAGCGCTTCGCCGTGCGCAACAGCGGCGCCCACGCGGTCGTCGAGGGCCTCGGCGACCACGGCTGCGAGTACATGACGGGCGGCCGCGTGGTCGTCATCGGCCGGACGGGACGCAACTTCGCGGCGGGGATGTCGGGCGGCCTCGCCTTCGTGCTCGATCTCGACGGCGACTTCCACCGCCTCTGCAACCGCGAGATGGTGGACCTCGAGCCGCTCGACCAGCCGGCCGACGTGTCGCTGGTGGGCGAGCTGATCGACCGCCACGTGACCTACACCCACTCCGCGCACGCCGCGAAGATCCTCGCCGAGTGGCGGGCGATGCGGCCGCGCTTCGTGAAGGTGACGCCGAAGGACTTCAAGCGCGTGCTGGCGGCGGAGAACAAGGCGCGCGCCGAGGGGCGCGAGCCGACGTTCGCCGAGCTGGTCGGGGCCACGAGTGGGTAAGGCCACCGGCTTCCTGGAGATCCAGCGCAAGAAGTTTCCGACGCGGCCGATCGCCGAGCGGCTGCGCGACTGGAAAGAGGTCTACCTTCCGTTTCCGGTCGAGGACCTCCGCAAGCAGGGCGCGCGCTGCATGGACTGCGGCGTCCCCTTCTGCCACCAGGGCTGCCCGCTCGGCAACCTGATCCCGGACTGGAACGACCTCGTGTACAAGGACCGCTGGCGGGACGCCATCGAGCGGCTGCACGCGACCAACAACTTCCCGGAGTTCACGGGGCGGCTCTGCCCGGCGCCGTGCGAGGGCTCGTGCGTGCTCGGCATCAACGATGACGCGGTCACCATCAAGGCCATCGAGGTCTCGATCATCGACCACGCGTTCGAGCACGGCTGGGTGCATCCGGACATGCCGGCCGTGCGCACGGGCAAGAAGGTCGCCGTGGTCGGCTCCGGTCCCGCCGGGCTCGCCGTCGCCCAGCAGCTCAACCGCGCGGGGCACTCGGTGATGGTGTTCGAACGCGCCGATCGCATCGGCGGCCTGCTCCGCTACGGCATCCCCGAGTTCAAGATGGAAAAGCGGCACCTCGATCGGCGGCTGGGGCTGATGGAGAAGGAAGGCGTGGTCTTCCAGACCAACGCCCACGTCGGCGTCAACGTGCCGGTGGCGGATCTCAAGAAAGACTTCGACGCGATCGTGCTCGCGGGCGGCGCCTGCGCGCCGCGCGATCTGCCGATCCCCGGCCGCGAGCTGGGCGGGATCCACTTCGCGATGGAGTACCTGACCCTCTCGAACAAGCGCTGCGAGGGCGACCCCGTTCCCGACGAGGCGTTCATCACCGCCAAGGGCAAGCGCGTGGTCATCATCGGCGGCGGCGACACGGGCGCCGACTGCCTCGGCACGGTGCACCGCCAGGGCGCGCTCTCCGTCCATCAGTTCGAGCTGCTGCCGCGCCCGCCCGACGCCCGCGCGGCCGACAATCCGTGGCCGCAGTGGCCCAACATCTTCCGCGTGTCCTCGGCGCACGAGGAGGGCGGCGAGCGCGTCTACTCGGTCTCGACCCAGCGCTTCCTCGGCGAGGGCGGCCGCGTGAAGAAGCTCGAGGCGCAGACGGTCGAGATGGTGCGCGCGGGCGGCCGGCTCGACTTCAAGCCGGTGGGCGGCAGCGAGTTCACGCTGGACGTCGACCTCGTGCTGCTCGCCATGGGCTTCGTCGGCCCCGAGAGGCCGGGCATGCTCGCGGACCTCGGCGTCACGCTCACCGAGCGCGGCAACGTCGGGCGCGACGCCAACTGGATGACGAGCGTGCCGGGCGTCTTCACGTGCGGCGACATGCAGCGCGGCCAGTCGCTGATCGTGTGGGCGATCGCCGAGGGGCGCTCGTGCGCGGCCGGCGTCGACCGCTGGCTGATGGGCGCCACCGAGCTCCCGGCGCCGCTGCCCTGACCTGAGCGCCTCGCCCCCGTTCCTCCTCGTCCACGGCGCCGCCAACTCGGCGCGCGTCTGGACGTACTGGCGCGCCGCGCTGGCCGCGCACGGCGTGACCGCCGACGCGCTCGATTTGCGCGGGCATGGCGACGGCCCGCGGGCGGACCTCGCCCACACGGCGATGGCGGACTACGCCGACGACGTCCGGCGTGCGATCGATCGGCTCGGCACCCCACCCGTGCTCGTCGGCTGGAGCATGGGCGGGCTGGCCGCACTCATGGCGGCCGCGCGCGGCGGCGCGCACGCGTGCGTGGGGCTCGCCCCGAGCACGCCGGCGACGAAACGGGATCCTCGCGTGCCGCTGCGCCCCGGGGTCTTCGGGCCCGAGGCGTACGGCATCGTCGATCGCGATCCGGACCGGCAGGACGCGATGATGCCCGATCTCGATCGTGACGAGCGGCTCATCGCCCTCGCCTCGCTGGGCCCGGAGTCGTTGCTCGCGCGGGACGACCGGCAGGCCGGCATCGTGCTCGCTCGGCTGCCGTGTCCGCTGCTGATCGTCGTGGGCACGCAAGACAGGCAGTGGCCACGCAGCCGCTACGCGGATCTGCCGCTGACGTCGGACTGGCTCGAGGCGGACGCGTCACACTGGGGCCTCGTCCTGAGCCGTCGCTGCCTGCGCGAGCTCGTCCCGGCGGTGCTCGCATGGGTGGCGAGACACTAAGGACCGGTCAGCGGCTCGCCCACCAGCGACCACCACGGCAGCGCGACGACGAGCACGGTCACCCAGCCCAGCAGCGTCATCCAGAGCCCGAAGCGGAAGATCTCGCCGGCCGAGACGTGGCCGCGCTTTCATTCGGAGGGGGCCTCGACGGCCCCCTCCGATGCCTCCCCCCAAAGATCGATGGCGCCGGCAAAGCCGGCGCTCGAAGCGCCCGCCTCACCGTGGTATCAACGGCTCGCCCACCAGCGACCACCACGGCAGCGCGACGACGAGCACGGTCACCCAGCCCAGCAGCGTCATCCAGAGCCCGAAGCGGAAGATCTCGCCGGCCGAGACGTGGCCGCGCTCGTAGATGACGAGCGCGGAGGAGCTCTGCGCGGGGTAGTAGACGACGGCGTCGCCCGTCATCATCACCGCCAGCGCACAGACGACCGGATTCAGCCCCGCCTCGCGGCCGACGGACATCGCGATCGGCAGCGCCAGGGCCAGGAACGCCGAGATGTTCGGCACCAGCGCCCGGAGCAGCGTGGCCCCCAGCACGAGGAACACGATCGTACCGACGGCGCTCCGGCTCAGCCCGGGCAGGCCGCCGACGAGCAGGCGTCCGAGCCACGGCGCCGCGCCGCTCGCGTCGAGGGCGTGGGCGAGCGAGATCGAGGCCGCGATGACGAAGAAGTTCGCCCACCCCACGCCGCGCTCGAGATCGGACCAGCCGAGCGGACCGAGGCCCGGCGTGAGCAGCGCCGCGAAGGCCAGCAGCGCCGGGATCGCGGGATCGAGGTGGTGCAGCGGGTCGGTGAGCCACAGCGCCGAGGCGCCCAGGATGATCGCCAGCGTCCGCCACTCGGTGCCCGAGATCGGCCGGCGACGCTCGCGCTCGGGCACCGGCAGGCCGTGGGCGAAGCCGCGCCGGTAGAGCGCGTACGTCAGGAGGCCGCCCAGCACCAGGATCGCCCAGTACGGCACCGCCATGAGCGCGAACCAGCCCGTCCACGAGAGCCCGCCGATGATCGCCGCGCTCATCACCGGCGTGATGCCCCCGGTGAGCAGCGCCGTGGAGGCGAGGCGGTTGATCGAGGACAGCGCCAGCATCACGGCCTTCGCGATGTCGGCGCCGCGGGGCACGCGGCCCAGCGCGAACACTTCGTCGTAGATATGGATGAGGATGCCCGAGCGCGTCGTCGCCGACGGCAGCACGAAGGTCAGCACGGGGAACGCCAGCACCAGCTGCACGTAGACGGCGAGGCTGCGGCCGCGCGCGCGCTCGAGGATCGTGCGCGCCAGCCGCTCCGCGAGCCCGCTCTTCACGACGGCGGCGCCCATCGTAAGCACGCCGACCAGGAAGTACGGCACGGGGCTCGCGAACCCCTGCAGCGCCGCGCGCATCGTCGGCGTGGCGCCGCTGAGCGGCAGCAGGGTGACGGCGAGCAGCGCGGTGACGCCGGGCTCCAGCGTCTCGCTCGTCCACAGCACGATCGCGATCAGCATCACGAGCAGCGCGCGCTGGCCGGCGAGCGGCAGGTCGGCGAGCCACGGCGGCAGCCACAGCGCGAGGCCGAGGACCGCCAGCGCGGGGACGACGGCGCGGCGCTTCAGGGCTTCAGGTACGAATAGTGCTCGCGCGACTGCAGGCGGGCCACCTCCGCGACGCCGGAGGGGACGAGCTTGGCGTCCGGCACCACCCGCGAGGGCTCGATGTTCCGGCGCTCCAGCGTGAAGCGGCACACGCGGAACTCGACGCCGCGCAAGGCCAGCTCGTCGACGTCGGTGACGAACGCGGTCCCGCCCGGCGTCTTCGCCTCCTTGAGCAGGAAGTCGATGCCGCGGCCGTGGGCGACCACCACGATCTTCGCCGTCGGGTCCGCCGACAGGTGATTGCGGATGTTGGTCATCGTGCGCGCGGCCTGCTCGACGCCCTCGTTGAGGTGATAGACGACCTTCACCGGCTCGGCGGCGCCGGCCGACAGGAGCGGCGCGAGCAGCAGCGCCAGGGCCAGCCACGCGATCGCGCGCGTCGTCATCGTCATGCCTCCAGGCCGGCGCTCAGCGCGGCGCGGCGCTCTGCCAGCGCACGTGCCCGACGAAGAAGGGACCGAGCGTCTGGAGATACTGCGAGGTCTGGGCGGTCTTGCGCATCGTCTGCACCAGGTGCGACAGCGGGTGGAGCTCGCGGCCGATGAGGCCGATCACGAAGTCGTTGTCGTGGACGTCGAGGCCGTGGCAAGCCAGCCGGACATCGTGGGCGAGGTCGGCGTCGCCGTACGCGCGGCCGAGGATCGAGTGCTCGCGGATGATCTCCCCCTGCTCCTTCGGCGAGAGGCGCCCGAACGCCCCCGTGCGGCGCAGCGGGTACCAGATCGCCCACGGCCACGCCGAGTTGAGCACGGTCCGCCGCGGCCGGAGGAACAACCACTCCTCGAGGTCCTGCTCGAAGCCCGCGGCGTACGTGCGTCCGAGCATGGTGAGCTCGCGACGCAGCGACAGGCCGGCGAACGGCTCGGTGTTGAGCAGGTCGCGATACGCGCCGACGAGGGCGGTCGGGTCCTCGCTCATGGCGAGCACGCCGACGCCGCGTGGGTCGTTGACGTCTTGGTATAGCACCGCCTCGAGGCGGCTCGTCTCCAGCGCGGTGACGAGCGGCTTGGGATCGGCGCAGCCTCCGAGCACCTGGAGCTGCATGAAGAGGCGGCGGTCGGCGTGCTGGCCGCCGGCGCCGCGCTCGCGGACGTCGGCCTTGACCTGCTCTCCGCCCGGTTGCCCGACGCCCGCGCTCACCCTCAGCCTCCCCGCGTGTGCATCTCGAGGTGCGGGTCGCGCTTGAGGCCGCTGATCTGCACGAGCGGCGTCCGCTCGCCCAGCGCCAGGCGGTCCTCGGCGCCGCGGTCCGTCCGCGCCGTCCAGCCGCCGGTGATCAGCGCCTTGAGCTGGGCGCTCGACGCGCCGCCCCGCAGCGGGCCGCGCAGGTCGATGCCGCGCATCGCGTAGAGGCAGAGATACCAGAGGCCGTCGGCGGTGAGCCGGCTGCGGTCGCACTCCGCGCAGAACGGCGCCGTCGTGGAGGCGATGATGCCGAAGACGGTGCCGTCCGGCAGCCGGAACCGATCGGCCGGCGCCGACGACGTCTCGACCACGGGCACGATCCCACCGTAGCGCCGCGCCAGCACGTCCAGCATCTCCGTGCGGCCCACGACCTGCTCGGCCGACCAGCGCGTGGCGCCGCCGACGTCCATGTACTCGATGAACCGCACCTCGGCGGGCACGCGCCGGCCGAACTCGATGAGGTCGGCCAGCTCGTCGTCGTTGACGCCGCGGATCACCACCGTGTCGAGCTTGGTGCCGCTGAAGCCGGCGCGCGGCACGGCCGCGATGCCCTCGAGCACCTGCGCGTGGTGGTTCCGCCGGGTGAGCGCCGCAAACCGCTCGGGCCGCAGCGTGTCGAGGCTGACGGTCACGCGGTGCAGACCGGCGGCGCGCAGCGCGGGGGCATGCTCGGCGAGGAGCACGCCGTTCGTCGTGATCGCGAGGTCGCGGAGCGCGGGCCGGGCCGCGAGCAGCCGGATGAGCGCCGGCAGGCCGCGCCGCAGCAGCGGCTCACCACCCGTGAGGCGGACCTTGTCCACGCCGAGCTCGATGAAGACGTCGACGAGGCGGCTGACCTCCTCGAAGTGGAGGATCTCCTCTCGCGGCAGCCAGACGTACTCCTCTTCGGGCATGCAGTAGCCGCAGCGCAGGTTGCACCGATCGGTGACCGAGACCCGGAGGTTTCGGAGCGGACGGTTGCGCGTGTCGACGAGCGCGGTGGCCATGTCGGTCAGGCGGTCCCCGCCAGCGCCGGCTCGGCGGCCAGCGCGCGCTCCCACTCGCGCACGAGACCCGCCTTCTTCACGCCGACCTCGAAGTGATCCCAGGGCATCCGCTCGCCGACCGGCCGCTCGCGCGTCGTGTAGAAGCCGGCGTCGCCGTCCCACTCGCGCAGCGCGCGCCGCCAGTCGCCCTCCAGGCGGGCCGCCAGCTCGAGGAAGTCGCCCACGCGCCGGTCGCCGCGCGCGAGCAACGCCTGCAGCGCCGCCTCGCGCGGATTCTCGTGCAGCACCCGGACGTTCGAGAAGGTACGCACACCGCGCTTGATCGTCTCGAGCTTGGCGCTGAGCGACTCGGCGCCGTCGAAGGGCGCCCACTGGAACGGCGTCCATGGCTTGGGCACGAACGACGAGATCGACAGCGTGAGCTTGCCGAACGGCTTGCCGGTGGGATCGAGCACGCGCAGCCGCTCGAGCATCCGGCCCGCGAGGTCGGGAATCGCCGCCACGTCCTCGGACGTCTCCGTGGGCTGGCCGATCATGAAGTAGCACTTGAGATTCGGGATGCCCCGGGCGCGCACGAGGTCGCAGGCGGCCATGAGCTGCGCGTCGGTGATCGCCTTGCGGATGGCGCGCCGCAGCCGCTCGGTCCCCGCCTCCGGCGCCATCGTGAGCGTGCGGTGGCCGCCGCGCGCGAGCGAGGCGACGAGGTCGTCGGTGAGGCTGTCGGCGCGCAGCGAGGAGATCGACAGCTCCATGCCATTGTCCTCGACGATCTTCAGCAGCTCGCCGATCCACGGATAGTCCGACACGCAGGCCCCGACGAGGCCGATCCGCTTCTCGCCCTGAGCGGCGAGGTCGGCGATGGTGGCGCTCAGCGCGGCCACGCTCCGGTGCCTGACCGGCCGATAGACCTGGCCCTCGAGGCAGAAGCGGCAACCACGGCCGCACCCCTTGCCGACCTCCAGGAGGGCCATGTGGCCGTACTCGGCGTTCGGCGTCTTGACGGCCGCGATCGTGCGGAACTCGTCGACCTGCTTGAGCCGTCGCTTCACCACGATCGGCGGCGCGCCGCGCTGGGGCCGCACGTCGGCCACCGTCCCGTCCGGCGCGTAGGTGACGTCGTGGCGCTCGGGCACGTAGACGCCCTCGAGCCGCACGAGGCCGTCGAGGAACGTCTCACGCTCGCGGTAGCCCTCGCGATACGCCTGCATCAGCTCGCCGACCAGCTCCTCACCCTCGCCGACCACGATGAAGTCCATGAAGGGCGCGATCGGCTCCGGGTTGGAGAAGGCGCAGACGCCACCCATCAGGATCAGCGGATCGTGGTACCGCCGCTCGGCGGCGCGCAGCGGGATCTTCGCGAGCTCGAGCAGGCGCAGGACGTTGATGTAATCGCCCTCGTAGGTCACCGAAAACCCGATGAGCTGGAAGTCGGTGAGCGGGCGCTGCGATTCGAGCGACAGCGGCGGCGTCGACGTCCGCCGCATCTCGTCGAGATCGGCCGGCTCGGGCAGGAACACGCGCTCGCACACGACCGCGGGCAGCGCGTTGAGGTGGCGATAGATCGTCTGAAAGCCGAGGTTCGACATCCCGACGGCGTAGGTGTTGGGGTAGACGAGCGCGATCGAGACGCGGCCGCCCCAGTCCCGGTACACCGTCCCCTGCTCGGCGGCCAGCAGTGCCTGCGCTTTTTGCTTAAGTTTCCATGACATCCGGATCAGTCTACCACGTCGTCCGGCTCAGCCCTTGATCACGCCGATCGGCTTCAGGCGCGCCACGCGCGTCGAGATGCCGAAGCGATGGACGACGTCGACGACCTCTCGCACGTCCTTGTAGGCCTCGGGCATCTCCTCGGCGAGCGACTGGAAGCCCGCGGCCCGGGCGACGACCCCGCGCTGCGCCAGCTCGTCCACGATCCGCCGGCCCCTGGCGGCCTTCACCGCGGCCGTGCGGCTCATCACGCGGCCGGCGCCGTGGCAGGTTGAGCCGAACGTCTCGCGCATGGCCGCCTCCGTGCCCACCAGCACGAACGAGTAGCGTCCCATGTCGCCCGGCACGATGACGGGCTGGCCGGGGAACGCGCGCGTCGCGCCCTTGCGGTGGACCAGGAGCCGGCGGCGCGTACCGTCGACGTCGTGCTCCTCTTCCTTGGCGATGTTGTGGGCGACGTCGTAGACCACGCGCATGGCCAGCCCGGCCGGCGTGACGCCGAGAACGCGCTCGAAGACGTGCCGCGCCGCCTCGGCCAGCACCTGGCGGTTGGCGAAGGCGAAGTTGGCGGCCGCCCGCATCGCGCCGAGATACGCGCGCGCTTCCGGCGAGTCGATGGGCGCGCACGCCAGCTGGCGGTCGGGGACGCTGATGCCGTAGCGCGCGAGCGCGGCGCCCGTTGTCTTCAAGAAGTCGGTGCACACCTGGTGCCCGAGGCCGCGCGAGCCGGTGTGGATCATCAGCGTGACCCCGCCCGCGTGCAAGCCGAGCCGCGCCGCGACGGCCTCGTCGTACACCTCGTCGACGACCTGCACCTCCATGAAGTGGTTGCCGGAGCCGAGCGAGCCGAGCTGGCGCACGCCGCGCTCGATGGCCTGGCGCGAGACGGCCTCGGGGTCGGCGCCGGGAATGGCGCCGGCGGACTCGATGGCCTCGAGATCCTCGCGCGTGCCGTGGCCGCGCCCGACCGCCCACCCCGCGCCGTCCGCCATCACGCGGCCGAGCTCGCGCGCGTCGAGGCTGACCGAGCCGCGCCCGCCGACGCCGGTGGGCACCGTCGCGTAGAGCGCCTCGACGAGCGCGCTCACCCGCGGCGCCACCGCGGACGCCTCCAGGCCCGTGCGCAGGAGCCGCACGCCGCAGTTGATGTCGAAGCCGATCGCGCCGGGGCTCACCACGCCGCTGCGCACGTCGGTGGCCACCACGCCCCCGACGGGCAGCCCGTAGCCCTGATGGATGTCCGGCATGGCGAGCGCGGCGCGCACGATGCCCGGCAGCGTGGCGCCGTTGGCGAGCTGCGCGAGCGCGGCGTCGGTGCGGATCTGGCGCATCAGCGGCTCGTCGGCGACGACGAGCCCCGGCACGCGCATGCCGGGCGCCGCGTCAGGCGGGATGCGCCAGAGGTACGGACCGACCTGCTCGACGCGCATCGCCCACCGCGGGGCTCAGCTCGCCGGCACCGGCGAGGAGCGATGCCGCGTCCACGCGAGGCCGATCACGGCCACGAGCACGCCGAGCACGCTCGCGAGCTGCGGCACGCGGAAGTTGCCGAGCCAGAAGCTGTCGAGCCGCAGCGCCTCGATGGCGAAGCGCCCGATCGAGTAGAGGCCGATGTAGCAGAAGAAGAGCGCGCCCGGGTACTGGCGCAGCGACGGGCGCAGCCAGCTGACCAGCGCGACGAAGACGGCGAAGTCCCAGATCGACTCGTACAAGAACGTCGGGTGGAAGTACTCGAACTGCCCGAAGCCCGGCGGCCGATGCGCGGGCGAGATGTAGAGCTTCCACGCCACGTCGGTCGGCCGGCCGAACGCCTCCTCGTTGAAGAAGTTCCCCCAGCGTCCAATGGCCTGGCCGAGGACCATGGCCGGCGCGATGACGTCGAGCCCTTTCAGGATCGGCACGTGCCACTTCCACGCGAGCAGCACGCCGACCAGGGGGCCGACGATCAGCCCGCCGTGCATCGCGAGGCCGCCCTCCCACACCGCGGGGATCTTCCACGGCTGCTGGCCGTAGTAGTCCCAGTTGAAGATCACCTCGTAGAACCGAGCGCCGATGATCCCGGCGAGGATGGACCACTGCGCCACGCTGATGATGTCGTCGGCCGGCAGGCCCTCGCGCTTGGCCTGGCGATGGGCGACCCAGAGCCCGACCACGATCGAGGTCGCCATGAGGATGCCGTACCAGCGGACGGGGAACGGCCCGAACCCGAAGATCGCAGGGATCTGGAACGCGATGGCGCCGGGTGACGCGAACATGACGGACTACGATAAACCGTGGGAGGCGGTTAGTCCAAGAAACGCGACGGCTTCGGCGAGGGAGCCCCAGGGCCGGAATGCCGATCAGCCCGCACGCCCACGTGAACAGCGTCAGGATGTCTTCGGAACGGTTGTCGAACGAGCAGGTCGGATAGTCTTTCCCGTTGACGATGCGACGGTGGCGACACCCATCGGACTCGATGCAGCCACGGACGAAGTTCATCGGATGCAACCGAACGAGCGCCCCTTGCCGCGGCTCCAGAACGATGGCCCGCGTGTGCTTCGGGCCGGGCCCATGCTGCGGGAATAGTCTCAACCACGCGCGAGAGTATGAGCTGACGTAGATGCAGTTTTCTCCATGCTTCACGAGCCCGACGCGTCTCTCGGGAAGCACGACGAACATGGCGGCAGCGCAGCTTCGGATGATGTCGGGCCGGTTGCGATTGAGATAGATCGTCAGACGCGACGTTCGAGGGTGTCGCTCGATGTAGCCGTCGCCGAGATACAAAGCGAGAAGATAAGCGTAGGCCGAGTGTTGATGCTCGGCAAGCAGATCGAAGCCGCGTTCGAGGAACCGGCTGGGATTGGTGGGGGCGGCAGGATTCGAACCTGCAATTCCCTGTCGGGACAAAGGGTTTTAAGCCCTCCGCTTATACCAGTTCAGCAACGCCCCCGCTTCCAGTGATTCAGCGTACACGGCGACCTGTCCCGGAGCGAAAGAAATGGAGGCGGCGGCCGGATTCGAACCGGCGCATCGCGGATTTGCAGTCCGCTCCCTTAACCACTTGGGTACGCCGCCGTGCGCGAGGAAGAAGTGAAACGCTGGAGCGGGAAACGGGATTCGAACCCGCGACCCCGACCTTGGCAAGGTCGTGCTCTACCACTGAGCTATTCCCGCGTTCCAGCGGAGTCGAATTGTACCACGCCCCTCAGGGGGCGGCGGCCCGCAGGGCCTCCGCGGCGTCCTCCGGCGGGGCGGGATTGATGAAGAAGCCGCTCCCCCACTCGTAGCCGGCCACGCGCGTGAGCTTCGGGATGATCTCCAGGTGCCAGTGGAAGTACTCCACCGCCCCTTCGCGCAACGGCGCCGTGTGGAGCATGAAGTTGAACGGTGGCGAGCCGAGCGTGCGGTTCATCAGACGCAGGAAGGTGCCGACCATCTCGGCCAGCCCGCGCAGCTCCTCGACGCCCGACTCCTCGAAGGCCGAGCGGTGGCGCACGGGCAGGATCCACGTCTCGAACGGAAAGCGCGGCGCGAACGGCTCGAGCACGATGAACCCGGCGCTCTCGGCGACGACCCGCCGCCGGTCGCGCCGCTCCTGGCGGATGACGTCGCACCACACGCAGCGCTCCTTGCGCTGCCAGTACTGCTGCGAGCCCGCCAGCTCCTCGGTCACCATGATCGGGATGATCGGCGTCGCGATGAGCTGGCTGTGCGGGTGCTCGAGCGAGGCGCCGGCGGCCTCGCCGTGGTTCTTGAACACGAGCACGTACTCGAAGCGCGGGTCCTTCTTGAGGTCGAGGATGCGGTCGCGGAACGTGAGGAACACGTCGGCCACCGCGTCGATCGACATCGTGGCCAGCGACGCGTAGTGGTCGGGCGTCTCGATCACGACCTCGTGGGCGCCGACGCCGTTCATCCGGTCGTAGAGGCCCTCGCCGGACGGCTCGAGGTCACCCTCGATGCGCAGCGCCGGGAACTTGTTGGGGACGACGCGCAGCGACCAGCCGGGCCCGTCGCGCGTGGTGTCGGGCGGGCGCACGGCCACGATCTCGGGCGGCGTCTTGTCCTCGTTGCCCGTGCAGAACACGCACGGCCCGCCGCGCGGCCGCACCGGCTCGGTGTTGAAGTCATTCGGTCGGCGGCGGCCCTCGAGCGGCGCGTCTTCGCGCGTGGGCGCGCGGCCAAGCAGCGACGCCAGCGCGTCGGCGGCGGGCTTGCCGTCGAAGAGCACGGCGGCGACCTCGGCGCAGATCGGCAGCGAGACGCCGTGGCGGGTCGCCAGCGCCAGCGCCGAGCGGACCGTCGGCACGCCCTCCGCGACCATGGGCGTCTTCGCCGACGCCGCGGTGAGACTGTCGCCGCGCGCCAGCGCCATGCCCAGCGAGCGGTTGCGCGACAGGGTTCCCGTCGCGGTGAGCACGAGGTCGCCCATCCCCGCGAGGCCGGCGAGCGTGGTCGGCTCGCCGCCGAGCGCCACCGCCAGCCGCGTCATCTCCGCGAGCCCGCGCGTGACCAGCGCGGCACGGGCGTTCTCGCCGAGGCCGAGGCCGTCGGACAGCCCCGTGGCCAGCGCGACGACGTTCTTCAGCGCGCCGCCCGCCTCGACGCCGACGATGTCGCGGTTGGCGTAGAGTCGGAAGGCGCGGGCGCCGAGCTTGCCCTGCAGCATCGACGTGAGCGCGTCGTCGGCGGCGGCGATGACGGCGGCCGTCGGGCTGCCCTGGGCCACCTCGCGCGCGAACGTGGGCCCCGAGAGCGCGGCCACGCGCGCCTGGGGAAAGCGCTCCCGCACCAGCTCGCTCATCCGGACGTGGCGCACGGGATCGAAGCCCTTGGTCGCCGAGACGATGATCGTCTCGCGACGGGCCGGCACGCTCGCCAGCGTGGCGGCGAAGAACTCCGAGGGCACGACCATCACGATGACCTCGGCGCCGTCCACCGCGGCCGCGACGTCGCCGGTCGCTTCGACGCCGGCCGGCAGGTCGAAGTCGGGCATGTAGATCGGATTCCGGCGGCGCGCGCGGATCCCGTCGACGATCTCGGTCTCGCGCGCCCACAGCCGGACCGGCGCGCCGGTGCGCGCCAGGTGGATGGTGAGGGCGGTGCCCCAGGAGCCGGCTCCGACGACGGCGATCATGGCGCGGGGTCCTGGGCGCCGGAGGCGCGGCGCTCGCCGAGGCGACGCTCGGTGCCCGCACGCAGGCGCGCGATGTTCTCGTGGTGGCGCAGCACGACGATCGCGGCCACCGCGACGGCGCCGACCACCGCCGGGCGCGGGGCGCCGAGCGCCAGCGCGCCGAACGGAACGCACGCGGCGCCGAGGAGCGAGCCGAGAGAGACGAAGCGCGTCGTGATCACCACCACCAGAAACACGGGGAGCGCGGCGAGGGTTGCCAGCGGGATCAGCCTGAGCAGCGCGCCCAGGCCGGTGGCCACGCCCTTGCCCCCGCGGAAGCCGAGAAAGAGCGACCAGCAGTTGCCGACCACGGCCGCCACCGCCCCCACGGCCAGCGCGCGGGGAGCGCCGCCATCGATCCAGCCCGCGAGCGCGACGGCGAGATAGCCCTTCACGATGTCACCGAGCAGCGTGACGATCCCGGGGAGCCGGCCGGCCGTGCGCAGGACGTTGGTCGCCCCGATGCTGCCGCTGCCGTGGCGGCGGATGTCGGCCACGCCGAACAGCCGCGCGACGAGGTATCCGACCGGGACGGCTCCGACGAGGTACGCGGCGACGGCCGCGAGGACGATCACGACCAGCGTTCTTCGTCCGGCACGATCGCGCGGTAGTCCGCCTTGCGGAAGAACCGGTAGAAGTAGTCGACGGCCGAGACAAGGGTGAGCGCAACGGCGACCCAGAGCACGCCGACGGCCGCGCCGTGGAACGTGGGCGAGACGATTCCCTTCTCGAGGATGAGCATCGTGATCGCGACGTACTGGCTCGCCGTCTTCCATTTCGCCAGCCGCGAGGCGGGCACGATGACGCCGTGGCCGGCCGACACCGCGCGCAGCCCGGTCACGGCCAGCTCGCGCCCGATGATCACCACCACCGCCCAGGCGGCGATCTTGTCGATGGTGAGCAGCGACACGAGGGCGGCGGCGACAAGCAGCTTGTCGGCGATCGGGTCGAGCAGCGTGCCGAGCGTGGTCACCTGGTTGCGGCGTCGCGCCAGCACGCCGTCGAGCCAGTCCGTCAGCGCCGCCGCCGTGAAGATGGCCGCCGCGATGAGCGCGTGCACGCGGGAGCTGGAGATCAGGAAAAGGATCAGCAGCGGAACCGCGACGATCCGCGTGAGGGTGAGCCCGATCGGTAAGTTCACGCTTCGCTCCCGCTCGCCCGACCGCTGGGCTGCGTCATTATCCGCGCCCCGCGACGACCTTGTCAACGTCGGCACGGTAGACGGGCACCACGCTGGCCGTGTCCAGGGTCAGGCAGGCGGCGACGTCGGCCGCGCGTCCGCGCGAGGCCAGGTGCCGGGCCCACGACGAGTCCCGGGCCAGCCGTCCCACGTCCTTGCCGTACGGCCGCGCCAGCTCCGCCGCTTCCCTGGCGGCCGACGTCGCGTCCGCCCCGGGCTCGGCGGCCAGCAGCCGCTCGGCCAGCAGCCCGGCGCACACGTGGTCCTCCAGCGAGCGGGCCCCCCGCTCCCCCGAGCAGAGCAGGAGCACGTCGCGTCGCCCGGCGAGCGCCCACGCCGCGGCGGCGCCGAGGTTCACGAAGGCGGCCACCCCGATGGCGGCGGCGCCCCGCGCGGCCAGCAGGGCACGCGTGCCGTTGCTGGTCGTCATGATCACGGCGCGGCCGCCGATGCGCGCGCGCGTGAACTCGAGCGGCGAGTTGCCGAGGTCGAAGCCCTGGAGCGGCTCGCCGCGCCGCTCGCCGGCCACCAGCGCCTCGGGCAGTCCGGCCAGTCGCGCGCGGGCCTCCTCGGGCGTGGCCACCGGCACGATGGCCGCGCAGCCGTTGGCGAGCGCGGTGACGATGCAGGTGGAGGCGCGCAGGACGTCGACGACGAGAACGGTGGAGGTCGGGACGGCCGCCCGGTCGAGGCCGTCAGGGGTGACGGCGACGTCGACGCGCACGCTCAGCCCCGGCGGTCGCGCAGCGAGCGGATCCTGAGACGGAGCGCGTTGAGGTTGATGAAGCCCTCGGCGTCGCGCTGCCGGTAGACGGTGTCCGCCTCGAACGTCGCGAAGTCCGTGCGGTAGAGCGAGCGCGGGGAGCGGCGGCCGGCCACGGTCACGTTGCCCTTGTAGAGCTTGAGCCGCACCGTGCCCGTCACATCCTGCGCGCACTCGTCCATCAGCGTCTGCAGGGCGCGGCGCTCGGGCGCGAACCAGAAGCCGTAGTAGATCATCTCGGCGTAGCGCGGCACGAGCCCGTCGCGCAGGTGCAGCACCTCGCGGTCGAGCGTGAGCGACTCGAGGGCCCGCCGCGCCACGTGGAGGATCGTCCCGCCCGGCGTCTCGTACACGCCGCGCGACTTCATGCCGACGTAGCGGTTCTCCACGAGATCCACGCGGCCGATCCCGTGCTCGCCGCCCAGGCGGTTCAGCGCGGTGAGCAGCTCGACCGGGCCGAGCCGGCGGCCGTCGACGGCGACGGGGTCGCCGTGCTCGAACTCCAGCCGCACCTCGACGGGAATGTCGGGCGCCGATTCCGGGGACTGCGTGAGCTGGAACATCTTGTCCGGCGGCTCCGCCCACGGATCCTCCAGGATCCCGCCCTCGTACGAGATGTGGAACAGGTTGCGGTCGGTGGAGTACGGACGCTCGGCCGTCACCGGCACCGCGATGTCGTGGCGCCGCGCGAAGTCCATCAGCGCGCTGCGCGAGTTCAGGTCCCACTCGCGCCAGGGCGCGATGACCGTGAGCTGTGGCGCGAGCGCGGCGTACGTCAGCTCGAAGCGCACCTGGTCGTTCCCCTTCCCGGTCGCCCCATGCGCCACGGCGTCCGCGCGCTCCTTGAGCGCGATCTCGACCTGCGCCTGGGCGATGAGCGGCCGCGCGATCGAGGTGCCAAGGAGGTAGGCGCCCTCGTACACGGCGTTGGCGCGCAGCATCGGGAAGATGAAGTCGCGCACGAAGGTCTCGCGCAGGTCCACCACGTGCACGCCCACGGCGCCCGTCTTGAGCGCCTTGTCGCGGATGGGGATCAGCTCCTCGCCCTGGCCGAGGTCGGCGCAGTACGCGACGACCTCGCACTTGTAGGTCTCGATGAGCCAGCGGAGGATGACCGAGGTGTCGAGCCCGCCGGAATAGGCGAGCACCACCCGCTTCACGTCAGGCATCGTCGGCCGAGCCTCCGAGGAGGTCGAGGATCATGGCTTTCTGCGCGTGCAGGCGGTTCTCCGACTGGTCCAGCACGATCGAGCGCGGGCTGTCGAGGACCGCGTCGGTGATCTCCTCGCCGCGGTGCGCGGGCAGGCAGTGCATGACGAGCGCGCTCGGCTTGGCGAAGCCGACCAGCGTGTCGTTGAGCTGGTAGCGGCTGAAGGCCTCCTGCCGCTTCACCTTCTCCGCCTCCTGCCCCATCGAGATCCACACGTCGGTGTAGAGCACGTCGGCGCCGGTGGCGGCCCGCCTGGCGTCCTCGGTGACCTCGAGCCGGCCACCGAGCCGGCGCGCCTGCTCCAGCACGCGCCTGTCGGGCTCGTACCCCGGCGGGCACGCGACGATCATCGAGGCGCCGAGGAGCGCGCCGACGAGCACCACCGAGTGGCAGACGTTGTTGCCGTCGCCGATCCAGGCCAACCGCGTCCTGGCCGGATCGAGCCCGCGCTCCCACAGCGTGAACCAGTCGGCGATCGCCTGGCAGGGGTGCTCGAAGTCGGAGAGCGCGTTGATCACCGGGATGCTCGCGTGGCGCGCGAGCGTGTCGACGGTGGCGTGGGCAAAGACGCGCGCGGCGATCCCGTCGACCCAGCGCGAGAGGTTGCGCGCGACGTCCGGCACCGACTCGCGGGTGCCGAGGCCGATCTCCTGGCCGGAGAGGTAGACGGCCCTCCCCCCCAGCTGGACGACGCCGACCTCGAACGTCACCCGCGTGCGCAGCGACGGCTTCTCGAAGATGAGCGCCAGCGAGCGGCTGGCCAGCGGCGCCCCGCGGCGGCCCGACTTCCAGCGCTGCTTGAGCTCCGCGGCGAGCGCGAAGAGGGCCAGGACCTGCTCGCGCGTGAGGTCGCCCGCGGAGACGAAGTGCCTCACGCCTTGGCCTTGGCGAGCACGGTGTTCAAGATGCCGAGGGCCCGGCGGACGTCCGCGGACTCGACGATGAGCGGCGGCACCAGCCTCACGACCTTCTCGCCGGCGCTGAGGACGAGGAGCCCCGTCTCGCGACAGGCGTCGACGATCGGCGCCGCCGGCGTCGAGAGCTCGACGCCGATGAGGAGGCCGCGGCCGCGGACCTGCTTGACGACCGGGCACGCGGGCTGCAGCGCGCGCAGGCCGTCCATCAGCTCGCGGCCCATCCGCGCGGCGCGCTCGGGCAGCTTGTCGCCGATCACGGTCGTCAGCGTGGCGAGGGCGACCTGCGTGACGAACGGCGTGCCGCCGAAGGTCGAGCCGTGCGAGCCCGCCGTCAGCACGGACGCGGCCTCGTCCCGGCAGAGCATGGCGCCGATGGGCACGCCGTTGGCGAGCGCCTTCGCGAGCGTCATCACGTCGGGCTCGACGCCGGCGTGCTCGTAGGCCCACAGCCTGCCGGTGCGGCCGACGCCCGTCTGGATCTCGTCGAAGATCAGCAGCGCTCCCGACTCGTCGCACAACTTTCGCAGCCCCGGCAGGTAGTCGTCGTCGGGGACGTTCACGCCGCCCTCGCCCTGGATCGGCTCGACGAGGATGGCCGCCGTGTGGCTGTCCATCGCGCGCTCCATGGCGCGCAGGTCGTTGTACGGCACGTGCTTGAACCCCGGCATGAGCGGCTCGAAGCCGTGCTGGTACTTCGGCTGGCCGGTGGCGGTCACCGTCGCCAGCGTGCGCCCGTGGAAGGAATTGTTGGTGGCGATGACCTCGTAGCGGTCGTCGGCCAGCTTCTCCTTGCCGTACTTGCGCGCCAGCTTCAGCGCCGCCTCGTTGGCCTCCGCCCCCGAGTTGCAGAAGAACACGCGATCGGCGAACGAGTTCTCGACCAGCAGCTTCGCGAGGTGGATCTGCGGCGCCGCGTGGAAGATGTTGGAGACGTGCAGCAGCGTCGCCGCCGCCTCGCGGATGGCGCCGGTCACGACGGGATGGCAGTGGCCGAGCGAGGTCACCGAGATGCCCGTGGTGAAGTCGAGGTACTCGCGCCCGTCGGAGTCCCACACGCGCGTGCCCTCGCCGCGGACGAGGAGGATCGGCGTCCGGCCGTAGTTGGGCGTGTGGTACTTGGCGGACCACTCGAGCAGCGTCCTGGTGTCGACCTTGTCGTCCTTCACAGTACGATCTCCGTGCCGATGCCTTCGCGTGTGAACAGCTCGAGGAGGATCGCATGGGGCAGCCGGCCGTCGATGATGTGCGCCTTGGCGGTGCCGCCCTCCAGCGCGCGCAGCGACGACTCGACCTTCGGCAGCATCCCGCCGTCGATCACGCCCGCCTTCACGAGCCGCTCGGCGTCCTTGCGCGCGAGCGTGCTCACGAGCTTTCCGTCCTTGCCTTGGATGCCCTGCACGTCCGTGAGGTGGATCAGCTTCTCGGCGCCGAGCGCGGCCGCGATCTCGCCGGCCACGAGATCCGCGTTGATGTTGTAGGTCTCGCCGCCGCCACCCACGCCGACGGGCGCGATCACCGGGATGTAGCCGCGCTCCTCCAGCAGGCGGATCGGATCGGCGTTGACCCGCTCCACCTCGCCGACGAGCCCGATGTCGACCGCCGTGCCGTTCTCCAGCCGGTGCAGCCGGCGACGCGCGAGCAGCAGCGTGCCGTCTTTGCCCGACAGCCCCACCGCCTTGCCGCCGTGGTGGTTGATGAGGCCGACGATCTCCTTGTTGATCTTGCCGACCAGCACCATCTCGACGATCTCGACCGTCTCCTCGTCGGTGACGCGCATGCCGCCCACGAACGTCGGCTCCTTGCCGAGCCGCTTCATGAGGGCGCCGATCTGCGGCCCGCCGCCGTGGACGATGACGGGGTTGATGCCGACGAGGTGCAGGAGGATGACGTCCAGCGCGAACGTCTCCTTGAGGTCGGCCTGGTCCATGGCGGCGCCGCCGTACTTGATGACGACGGATTTCCCCCGGAACTCCCGGATGTACGGGAGCGCCTCCATGAGGATCTCGACGCGCTTGACCTGATTTTCCATCACAGGCTCGCCTCGCCTACGGCTGCGGCTCTCACTCCCATGACTAGAGGATGTACCGGGAGAGGTCCTGGTCCCGCCAGATGTCGGCGAGCCGCTGCCGGACGTGCTCCGCGTCGATCGTCAGCTCCTTGCCCGGCAAGTCCGGGGCGTCGAACGAGATGTCCTCCAAGAGCTTCTCCATCACCGTGTACAGGCGCCGCGCGCCGATGTTCTCCGTGCTCTCGTTCACGCGCATGGCGATCTCGGCGATGGCCTCCACCGCCTCCGGCAGGACGTGGAGCGTGACGCTTTCCGTCTTCAGCAGCTCCACGTATTGCCGTACCAGCGCGTTCCGGGGCTCGGTCAGGATGCGGACGAAATCCTCCCGCGTCAAGGGCTCGAGCTCCACGCGGATCGGAAACCGGCCCTGCAGCTCGGGGATCAGGTCCGACGGCTTGGCGACGTGGAAGGCGCCGGCGGCGATGAACAGCACGTGGTCGGTGCGGACCACCCCGTACTTGGTCGTGACCGCCGAGCCCTCGACGATCGGCAGCAGGTCGCGCTGCACCCCTTCGCGCGAGACGTCCGGGCCGTGGCCGGCGCTCTGGCGTCCGGCCACCTTGTCGAGCTCGTCCAGGAACACGATGCCCGAGTTCTCGACGCGGCGGATGGCCTGGGCGACGACCTCCTCCATGTCGACGAGCTTGGCGGCCTCCTCCTGGGCGAGGATCCGGCGCGCCTCGGCGACGCGGACGCGCCGGCGCTTCGTCCGCGAGGGCATCATGTTCGAGAGCATGTCCTTGAGGTGGATGCCCATCTCCTCCATGCCCTGGCCCGAGAAGATCTCGAGCATCGGCATGGCCTGCTGCTGGGTCTCCAGCTCGACCATGCGCTCGTCGAGACGCCCGGCGCGCAGCTGCGCGCGCAGCTTCTCCAGGGTGGCGTCGCGCGAGGCGCCCGCGCTGACCTGCTCGAGCGAGGCGCTCCCGAACGGCTCGGCGCCCGTGCGCGGCAGCAGCAGGTCGAGCAGCCGGTCCTCGGCGAGCCGCTCCGCCTTCTCCTGCACCTGCACCATCAGCTCGGCCTTCACCATGTTGACGCCGAGCTCGGTCAGGTCGCGGATCATCGATTCGACATCGCGACCCACATAACCGACTTCGGTGTACTTGGAGGCTTCGACCTTGATGAACGGCGCTTGAGCAAGCTTGGCGAGCCGCCTCGCGATCTCGGTTTTACCAACGCCGGTGGGGCCGATCATGATGATGTTCTTCGGCGCCACCTCGTCGCGCAGCTCGGGCGGCAGGCTCTGGCGCCGCCACCGGTTGCGCAGCGCGATGGCCACCGCGCGCTTGGCCTTGCCCTGGCCGACGATGTAGCGATCGAGCTCCAGGACGATTTGCGCGGGGGTCAGCCCGCTGCTCACAGCGTCTCTACCGTGATCTGGTCGTTCGTGTAGACGCAGATCGACGCGGCCACGCGCATCGCCTCGGTGACGATCGCCTTGGCGTCGAGCTCCGAATGCGCGACGAGCGCGCGCGCGGCGGCGAGCGCGTACGGCCCGCCCGAGCCGATCCCGATCAGGCCGTCGTCGGGTTCGATGACGTCGCCCGTGCCCGACACGATCAGCGAATGGTCGCGGTCGGCCACGGCGAGGAGCGCCTCGAGCCGGCGCAGCACGCGGTCGGTGCGCCAGTCCTTGGCCAGCTCGACGGCGGCGCGCGGCAGGTTGCCGCGGTGCTCCTCCAGCTTGGCCTCGAAGCGCGCGAAGAGGGTGAAGGCGTCGGCGGCGGTGCCCGCGAAGCCCGCGAGGATGCGGTCGCCGTGGACCTTGCGGACCTTGCGCGCGCCGGCCTTGACGATGGTCTGGCCGATGCTCACCTGCCCGTCGCCCGCCATCGCCACCTGCCCCCGGTGCCGGACCGCCAGCACCGTGGTGGCGTGGACCGTGGTCACGACGACGCCGCGCGAGCCCGGGGATGCGCGGCTTCGTACGTCTGCAAGAGCCGGGCGGTGCTGACATGGGTGTAGCGCTGCGTGGTCGAGAGCCGGCTGTGGCCGAGCAGCTCCTGGATCATCCGGAGGTCGGCGCCGTGGTCGAGCAGGTGCGTGGCGAACGTGTGGCGCAGCGTGTGCGGGCTCACGCGGCGCGTGACGCCGGCGGCGCGGACCGCGCGCCGGACGATCGTATGGATCGAGCGCACGCCGAGCCGCCCGCCCCGATGGTTGACGAAGACCGGCCCGCTGCGGGCGGCGCGCCGCCCGAGATAGGCGTCCAGCGCGCGCGCGGCCGGCGCGCCGTAGGGCACCATGCGCTCCTTGCTTCCCTTGCCGAGCACGCGGACGGTGCGCGCATCGCGGTCGAGCGCGTCGAGGTCGAGGCCCGCCAGCTCGGAGACTCGCAGCCCCGTCGCGTAGAGCATCTCGAGCACCGCCACGTCGCGGTCGCGTGCGGCGCCGGCGAGGCCGCGCGCGTCGACCACCGCCGCCGCCTCGTCGGCCGGGAGAAACGTCACGAGCTTTCGCGCCGGCCGCGGCGCCCGCACCTCGCGCGCCGGGTTGCGCCGCACCACCCCGCGCCGTGCGAGGAAGCGGTAGAGGCTGCGCACGGCCGCCAGCTTGCGTCCGACGGAGACCGCGTCGAGGCCGCGCGCGTGGAGCGAGGCGAGCCAGGCGCGCACGTCGCGCCCGGTCGCCGCACCAACGACGCCGACACTGCGCGCGAAGTGCTGCAGGTCGCCGCGATACGCCCGAATGGTATGGGGTGAAGCGTGCTTCTCCACCTCGAGGTGACGCAGGAAGGCTGTGACCGGCTCCTTCATGCGACGGTGATCTCGGCCTCCTGCTTGAAGTCGCAGCTCTCCCGCGCGCACGTCCGGACCTGGCGGCCCTTGGCCACGCGCTCGGTGAGGAACTGCGCGCCGCACTGCGGGCACGGCTCGTTGATCGGCCGCTGCCACACGACGAACTTGCAGTTGGGGTACGCGGAGCAGCCGAAGAACGTGCGGCCCTTCTTGGAGCGGCGCTCCACCAGCTCGCCGACGCAGCCGGGCTCCGGGCACTTGATCCCGAGCGTGACGGGCTTCGTCGTCTTGCACTCGGGATAGCCCGAGCACGCGATGAACTTGCCGAAGCGGCCGTGCTTGATCACCATCGGCTTGCCGCAGGTCGGGCACGTCTCGTCCGTCGGCTGGTCCTCCGCCCGCTCCACGCCGTTGAGGTTGCGCGTGTAGCGGCACTCCGGATAGCCCGAGCAGCCGAGGAACTTGCCCAGGCGGCCCCAGCGTTCGAGCAGCGGCTCCCCGCACTCGGGGCAGGGCTCGCCGGTCTCCTCGCCCTTCTTCACGTTGCGCATCTTCTTCTTGGCCGCGGCGAGGTCGCGCTTGAAGGGCTCGTAGAACTCCTGCACGGTGTCCGCCCACTTGCGCTCGCCCTCCGCGACCTTGTCGAGGTGCTCCTCCATCTGGGCGGTGAACTCCACGTCCATGATGTCGCGGAAGAACGGCAGCAGGAGATCGGTGACTTCTTTGCCGAGCTCGGTGGGGAACAGCGTGCGCCGCTCGCGGTGCACGTAGCCGCGATCGTTGATGATGGTGCCGAGGATCGACGCGTACGTCGACGGCCGGCCGATCCCCAGCTCCTCCAGGACCTTGATGAGCGAGGCCTCCGTGAAGCGCGCCGGCGGCTGGGTGAAGTGCTGGCGCGGATCGAGCGCGATGAGCCGGAGCGTCTCGCCCTCCTCGAGCTGCGGCATCGGGCGCTCGGTCTCGTCCTCGACCGCCTCGTGGTCCTCGCGGCTCTCGACGTAGATGGCGGTGAAGCCCTTGAATTTCATCGTCTGGCCCTGGGCGCGGAACAGGCACTCGCCCGCGTCGATGTCCGCGGTCACGGTGTCGTAGACGGCCGGCATGAGCTGGCTGGCCAGGAAGCGCTCCCAGATCAGGCGGTAGAGCGCGAGCTGATCCTTCGTGAGGAAGCGCGCCATCGACTTCGGATCGCGCGTGACCTCCGAGGGGCGGATGGCCTCGTGCGCCTCCTGGGCGCTGCCGCGCGACTTGTAGACGGGCGGCGCCTCCGGCAGGTACTCCGCGCCCAGACGCTCGGTCGCCCAGCGTCGCGCCTCTTCCTGGGCCTCCTGCGCGACCCGCACGGAGTCGGTTCGCATGTAGGTGATGAGGCCGACGGCGCCCTCCTCGCCCAGCTCGACGCCCTCGTAGAGCTGCTGGGCCACCGTCATCGTCTTCTTCGCCGAGAAGCCGAGCTTGCGCCCCGCGTCCTGCTGGAGGCTGGAGGTGATGAAGGGCGGCGCCGGGTTGCGGCGGCGCTCGCCGCGCGTGACGGAGCGGACGACGAACGCACGGCCCTCGAGGCCGCCCATGAGCGCGCGCGTGTCGACCTCGGTCGCCAGCGACGCCTTCTCGCCACGCACCTCGCGCAGGGTCGCCTCGAACTCCGGCGGCCGTTTGCCGGCCAGCATGGCGTGCAGCGACCAGTATTCGACGGGCACGAAGGCCTCGATCTCGCGCTCGCGGTCGACGATCAGCCGCACGGCCACCGACTGCACGCGGCCGGCGGACAACCCGCGGCGCACCTTGTCCCAGAGGAGCGGTGACAGACTGTAGCCGACGAGCCGGTCGAGCACGCGGCGCGCCTGCTGGGCATCGACCTTGTGCATGTCGATCTTGCCCGGCTTGGTGAAGGCCGCCTTCACGGCGCGCTCGGTGATCTCGTTGAAGGTGATGCGGAAGATGTGCTTCTTGTCGAAGGGCAGCTCCTGGGCGAGATGCCAGCCGATGGCCTCGCCCTCGCGATCAGGGTCGGTCGCGACGTAGAGCGAGTCGGCCTTCTCCGCGGCCTTTTTGAGCTCGTCGAGGATCTTCTTCTTCGTCGGAGAGATGACGTACTTCGGCTTGAAATTCTTCTTGGGATCGACGCCGAGCTGCGACTTCGGCAGATCGCGCACGTGTCCCATCGAAGCCTTGACGATGAACTTCGAGTCCAGATACTTCTGGATCGTCTTCACCTTCGTCGGCGATTCCACCACCACGAGCGACTTCGTCACGGCTAGGCTCCCTCCGACCGCGCGCCGGCCGCGATCCACCGTTGGCCGCCGAGCTGGCGGGCCCACCCGCCGAGCTCGAGACCGGTCAGGATCGCGCTTGCACGCGCGGCGTCCAACCCCGCCCGAGCGATCAGTCGCTCGATGTGTTGCGCCTCGTCACGCATCAACAGTCGCAGCATCCGCTCCTCGTCACTCCCTTTCGACGGCTGCGCCGCCTCGATCGTTGCGACGCCCGTGTCACGCACGCGACGACGCCACGCATCCGGTAATTCTTGCACGACATCTGTCCAGTTCTCTACAAGTCTAGCACCGTCTCTCAGGAGCTTATGGACGCCCGCGCTGGTCGGCGACGTGATTTTGCCAGGCACGGCGAACACTTCGCGCCCGAGGTCGGCGGCAAAACCAGCCGTCGACAGGCTCCCGCTGCGCTCCGCCGCTTCCACCACCACGACCCCCAGCGCCAGCGCGGCCAGCGTGCGATTGCGCGTCGGGAAGTGATGCGGCAGCGGCGGGGTGCCGGGTGGGAACTGCGTGACGAGCGCGCCGCGCGCGGCCACCGCGTCGGCGAGCCGCGTGTTCTCCGGCGGGTACACGACGTCGATGCCGCAGCCGAGCACGGCGATCGTGCGCCCGCCCGCGTCCAGTGCCGCGCGCTGCGCGGCGGAGTCGATGCCGCGCGCGAAGCCGCTCACGATGGTCACGCCGCGCGCGGCGAGATCGCCGGCCAGTCGTGCCGCGACCTCGAGCCCGTACGGCGTCGCGCGGCGCGAGCCGACGATCGCGATCGCGAGCGCGTCGTCGTCGTCCAGCGTACCGCGCAGCCACAACGCGGGTGCGGGCGCGAGCTCGCCCAGGCGCGCCGGGTAGCCGGGATCGTCGGAGCGCAGATGACGGATGGTCGTCGTGATGGCGGCGGCGAGTGTGCCTCTCCGCCCCCGGAGGGTCAACGCCTCGCGGCGGATACGCCTACGGTCGGCGCGCCGCGTGCGCGCGCAAGAGCGCGCGCGCCTTGCCGGCCGACTCGGTGGCCGGGTAGTCGCGCACCACGCGCTGCCACGCCTGCTGGGCGCGCGAGTTCTCACGAAGGTTGGTGTACGAGAGACCCATTTTCAGCAGCGCGTCGGCGGCCTTGGGCGAGACCGGCGCCATGTCGACCACGCGCTCGAACTCGACGAGCGCCTGCCGGTAGTCGCGCTGCAGATAGTACGCCTCGCCGATCCAGTACTGCGCGTTGGGCGCCAGCAGATGCTCGGGATACTTCGCGATGAAGTCGAGCAGGTCGAGCACCGCCTGCCCGTGCTCGCGTGCGCGGAAGAGCACCAGCGCGGCGTTGTACGCCGGCTCGGCGCCGTCGGGGTGGAGCGTGTCGGGCCGCGGGGCCGGCGCGGGCGCGGCGGCTGGCGGCGCCGGCGCCCCGACCGGCGGCGGCGACGCGATCAGCGTCCTGGTCTCGCGCAACTCCTGCTCGGCGGCGTCGAGGCGCGCGCGCAGGCGCGCCGCCTCGGCACCCTGCTCGCGGATGGCCGCCTGGAGCTCCGCGTTGCGGGCGTCCAGCGCGCGCAGCTCCTCCATCATGCGCGCCAGCTCCCGCGCGGACAGCTCGTAGGAGTGGCGAAGCTCGCGCACGTCCGCGTGCAGGCCGGCCAGATCGTCCTGCACCGGACGGACCGAGCCGCGCGAGGCGCAGCCGGTCGCGAGCAGCGCGACGGCGGCGAGCGCCGGGAGAGCCCGATGCATCGCGGCGCGACCGTAGCACGCACTATAAAAGGATGTCAAAAGTCGAGGGTACGCTTCGAGAACTCTCAGAGGGATCAGGTCCTAACCTCTCTCAGAACCATCACTTCCACCTCTCCCCCTGTGGCCACGCTCGTATCGCCCTGCAAAACGGCCAGCCCATCGGCCTCCACCATCGACCGGAGGATTCCCGACCCCTGGTCGCCGGTGAGCCGGGCGCTCCACCGCCCGTTCCGGGCTTCGAGGACGACCCGGAGGTAGCCCCGTCGCGAACCCCGGTTGACGATGGGCGTAAGCGCCGTCGCCCTCACGATCGGGCGGGCGGCGCCGCGCCGACCCTGCATGGCCAGCAGCATCGGACGCACGAACAGCTCGAAGGTCACCATCGCGGAGACCGGGTTACCCGGCAGACCGAAGACGGGCTTGCCGGCGAGCGAGCCGAACGTGATCGGCTTGCCGGGCCGCATGTCGACCTTCCACAGGTGCAGGTCGGCGCCGGCGTTGACGAGCGCCTCGCGCACCAGGTCGAGCTCGCCGACGGAGACGCCGGCGGACGACACGAGCATGTCGGCCTCCGTGCCCCGGGCGATGCGCTCGGCGATCGCGTCGAGCCGGTCGGGAGCGACGCCGAGGTTGAGCGGCAGGCCGCCGGCCTCCACGATCTGCGCCATCAGCGAGTACGTGTTGGCGTTCGGGATCTGTGCGGCCGTCGGCTCCGTGCCGAGGTCGGCCAGCTCGTTGCCCGTCGAGAGCACCGCGACGCGCGGCCGCCGCCCCACCGTCACCTGCGTGCGGCCGAGCGTGGCCAGGATCCCGATCTCCGCGGCGCCGATCGGCCGGCCGGGCTCGAGCACGAGGTCGCCCTCGCGCACGTCCTCCCCCGCCGGCCGCACGAAGGCGCCCGGCGCCACCGTACCGCGCAGCGCGATCACGCCGTCGCGCGCGTCGACGTCCTCCTGCGGCACCACGGCGTCGGCGCCGTCGGGCAGCGGCGCGCCCGTGAAGATGCGCACGGCTTCCCCGGCGCCGACGGCGCGCGTGGGCAGGCTGCCCGCGATGACGCGATCGACCACGCGCAGCGTCGCCGACGGGCGCGCGTCCGCGGCGCGCACGGCGTAGCCGTCCATCGAGGAGTTCGGCCACGGCGGAATGCGCCGCGTGGAGCGGATCGGCTCGGCGAGCACGCGGCCGAGCGACGCGAGGACGTCGACGCGCTCGGTCGGCAGCGCCCGCACGCGTCCCAGGATCTCGGCCTGCGCCTGCTCGACGGACAGCATGGGCGGAGTGTACTACGTCGCGACGCGGCGGCCGGTGGCCACGAGCAGGCGGCGCGCGGCCCACCGGACGACCGCCACGCCGAGCAACGCCAGTCCGATCAGGTGGAAGACGTCGGCCAGGTTGAACACGCCGAGCCCGAAGACCCGGCGCGTGATCGCCGAGTAGACGAAGTCGACGATGGCGTACGGAGGGTAGCAGAGGGAGAGAAAGTTTCCGAGCGCGCTCGCGGCCATCAGCGCGCAGGCGTGCCGCCACACTCCCGCCGCGCCGATGCTCCACAGCGTGAGCCAGAGCGCCGACTGCCCGGCGCGCGTCAGCAGCACCGCGGTTCGGTGGCTGACCGACGGCGTGATCTCGGCCAGCACCACGGAGACCGCGGACGTGAGGGCGAAGATCGCGACGGCCACGAGAAACCAGAAGCGCGTCGAGCGTCGGTGCGGGAAGCGCCGGACGAACAGCACGGCGCCCGCCAGCGCGAAGAGGGCGACGGCCTTCGGGAGATCCCACTCGAACTCGTCGTTGCGGTCGGCGAGCGTGCGCGCCCAGCTCCCGAGGCCGAGGTCGTTGAGGCTGAGGACGAGCTGAAGGGCCGCCTCGCGACGCACGGGCTCCCCCGCCGGCAAGAGCAGGACGGCCGTGATCTTGCTCAATGCGTCCGCGATGACGAGGGCGGTGATCCCGAGGAGCGATCCGGCTTTCCCTGCCTCAGGGGGTATGGGGGACGTCGAGGACTTCGAGTGGCCTGCCTCAGGGGGTATGGGGGACTTCGAGTCCCCCATGTTCAACAAATGCGGCGCCCCCCTGCACGCCTGCTAATGTGTCGGGTGTGGCAGGTTGAAGACCGGCCGGACGCGCTGCATGTACAGGCGCCGGCTGAGCATGAACAGCGAGAGGAAGCCGAGCGTGACGAGGAGGTCACGCACTCCGAACGGCAGGCGGCTCTGCGCCGAGACCGACGGGAAGACGACGAACACGCGCTCGAGGAAGATGGCCACGAGGCCCATCAGCGCGACGACGACGAGCGGCGCGTGGCGCTGCGGCGGCCGGCCGGTCAGACGCTTGACGAGGTAGGCGAACGGGATGAGCCAGCCCATCGCGAAGATCACCCAGGCCAGCGTCTGCCAGGGCTGCAGGAAGAAGCGATGGACGAAGAAGCGCGTCTCCACCGGCACGTTGCCGTACCAGATCACGAGATACTGCGACCAGAAGAAGTACATCCACATGATCGACATCGTGAACTGCAGCTTCGCCACGTCCTGCACGGCCGCGGGCGGGATGGCCGCCAGCCCGCGGGAGTTCGCGCGCACGGTGAGGATGGCGAGCAGGCAGAACGCGGTGTAGAGCGAGCTCACCGCGAAGTAGCCGCCGAAGAGCCCGCTGTACCAGTGCGGGTCCAACGACATCACGAGGTCGAAGCCCCAGAGCGACACGGTGATGATCCAGGCGAACAGGAGCACGGTCGCCAGCCGGTTACGGTGCACGCGCACGCGCTCGTCGCCGGGCGGGACGGTGTCGCGCAGGATCGCCGCCGCGAACGCGAAGCACACGCCGAAGAGGATGGCCGCCAGCACGAGCGTGCGCCCGAAGAAGAACTTCGTGTTGAGCCAGGCGGCCTTCACCGCGATCGGGTGGGAGACCCACGAGTAGAGGACGTCGCGGCCGGCGAACAGCACGACCAGCAGCACGAAGGAGACGGGCAGGAAGCCGACGGTGGTGACGGCGAGGCGCCGCACGCTCGGCGACCAGCGCGCTTCGGTCAGCTGCATCATGGCCGCGATGGCCGGCCCCGTGACGGCCAGCGCCGACCAGAAGACCAGGTTGACGAGGTAGATCGACCACGTGGCGGGCGCATCGGCGGAGCGCGCGCCGACGAGGAACGCCACGGCGCCCACCGCTGCCAGCACGCCCCAGACCGGCGTCACGGCTTGGCCGCCCTGGTCGCCGTTCGGGCGGCGGCGCCGCCCGGTCCGAGCGAGCGCAGGTAGTTGACGACGTGCCACGCCTCCTGCGAGGAGAGCGCTTCGCCGTAGGCCGGCATGACGGCGCCGCCGACGACGATGTAGCTGTGCCAGTAGCCATCGGTGCGCTGGCGCTGGAGATCGCCGTTCGTGAGGTCCGGCGGCGGGATGAACTTCGTCGCCACCGGCCCCGTCACCCCGCCCTTGGCCTCGGGACCATGGCACGGCACGCAAAACGTCCCGAAGCGGGCGCGGCCGAGGGCGATCGACTCCGGCGACGCCTTCACGGGATTCGGGACCTTCGCCGCCACGTCGCGCTGCTCTCTCGGGATCACGGCCTCCGCGCCCCGCGGCACCACGCCGGCGGGCATGGAGAACACGCGCTCGCCCGGCACGATACGCGGCGTCTGCGTCATGTCGTGGACCCAGCGGTACGCGATGATCGCGCCCATGAGGCCGGCGGCGCCGCCGATGCACAGGAGCACGAGGAGGAAGACGTACTTCACGCGCGCACCTCGTCGGCGCCGGCGGCGCGGAGGATCTCGCGCACCGACGCGCTCCGCGCGGGCGTGCAGTGCACGGCCACGCCGAAGCGGTCGTTGGTGAAGCGCCGGTCGAAGCTCGGCGAGGGCCACAGGCGCGGCAGCCGCCCCAGCACGACCATGCCGATCACCGTCGCGACGCCGCCGAACAGCACCATCATCTCGAACATGATGACGACGTACGGTGGGCTCACGGGCAAGCCGATCGGCGGCTTGCCGCCCAGGAAGAGGCCCCACTGGAGCGACGTCCACGCGGTGAGGATCCACGCCGACGCGAGCCCCAGCAGGCCGCCCAGCAGCGTGAAGATCCGCACGCGGCTCACCGGCCGGTCCCGCTCCAGCACGTCCTCGATCTCGTGCACCGGGATCGGCGTGTACACGGTGAGATCGTGGTAGCCCTTCGCGCGCAGCTCCTCCAGGGCGCGGACGGTCGTGTCCACGTGGGCGAAGACGCCGAGCACGGTCTCAGTGATGGCCGCCATGCGCCGCGTCCTTCATCGGGGGTGGCAGGGTCTCCTTCACCTCGACCACCGAGAGCGAGGGCATCACCTTGATGAACCCGAGGAACAGGAGGAAGAACCACGCGAAGCTGCCGATGACGATCGTGGAGTCCGTCACCGTCGGCACGTAGATGCCCCACGTGTACGGGTAGAAGTCGTGGCCCAGCGACGGCACGATGATGTTGAAGCGCTCGAACCACATCCCGATGAGCACGAGGATCGACACGACGTAGAGGATCACCGGGCTCGTGCGCGCCTTCTTCCAGAAGAGGATCAGCGGCGACACGCAGTTGCAGAAGTACATCGTGAAGAGCGCCCACGCGTACGAGCTCGTCAGCCGCCAGAACAGCGAGGCTTTTTCGATGTGCTCGCCGCTGTACCACGACGTGAACAGCTCGCACACGTAGAAGTACGTCAGCACGAGGCCGGTCACGAGGATGAGCTTGGCCATCATGTCGAGATGCCGCGCGGTGATGTAGGCGTTCAGGTTGAAGAAGTAGCGCATGGGCAGCACCAGCACGAGCACCATGGCGAAGCCCGAGAAGATGGCGCCGTCGACGAAGAACGGCGCGAACAGCGTCGAGTGCCAGCCGGGAACGAGCGCCATCGCGAAGTCCCACGACACCACGCTGTGCACCGAGAGCACGAGGGGCGTCGCGAGCGCGGCGAGCAGGCCGTAGGCCCGGCGGTAGTGCCGCCACTGGCTGTCGGATCCCTCCCAGCCGAGCGCCAGCATCGCATAGATGCGCCGCCGCCAGCCCACGGAGCCGTCGCGCACCGCCGCGATGTCGGGGACGAGGCCGACGATGAAGAACACGGCGCTGATCGACAGGTACGTGGAGATCGCGAACACGTCCCACACGAGCGGCGACTTGAAGTTCGGCCAGAGGTAGCGCTGGTTCGGGTACGGCAGCAGGAAGTAGGCGAACCACATCCGGCCGGCATGGATGAGGGGGAACAGGCCGGCCGTCATCACCGCGAAGATGGTCATGGCCTCCGCCGCGCGGTAGATCGAGGTGCGCCAGCGCGCGCGGAACAGGTAGAGGACGGCCGAGATCAGCGTGCCGGCGTGGCCAATGCCGATCCAGAACACGAAGCTCGTGATGTACATCGCCCACATCTGCGGCGTCCGCTTGCCGGCGGTGCCCATGCCCGCGAAGATCTGGTAGCCCCAGGCGAGGAAGAAGCAGGTCAGCAGCAGGCCGACGATGCACATCCAGGCGAAATAGAGATTGCCGGGCGGCCGCAGCGTGGCCAGGACGTCGCGGTTGACGTCGCCGTAGCTCGGCGTCGCGGCTTGTGCCCCCCCTGGGGGTATGTGGCGCTCTCCGGCGACGCTCACGCGTGGCCCGCCGCCCGGACGACTTTGCGCAGATAGCTCACGCCGGGGCGGGTTCCCAGCTCGTCGAGCACCTGGTACGCGCGCGGCGAGTGTGTGAGCTTCGACACCGTGCTGCCGTCGTCCTTGAGGTTCCCGAATGTGATCGCGCGCGTCGGGCAGGTCTGCTGGCACGCGGTGACGATGTCGCCGTCACGCACGACGCGCTTCTCGTCGCGGTGGGCGTGGTCCTTGCCCGCCATGATGCGCTGGATGCACATCGTGCACTTTTCCATGACGCCGAGCTGGCGCACGGTGACGTCCGGATTCAGCTGCACCTCGAGCGGCTCGGGAAAGTCGTAGTTGTACCAGTTGAACCGGCGCACGTGGTACGGGCAGTTGTTGCCGCAATATCGAGTCCCGACACAACGGTTATAGACCTGGCCATTGAGGCCTTCGTCGGTTCGATAGGCCGCAAAAACAGGACACACCGGCTCGCACGGCGCGACTTCACAGTGCTGGCAGAACATCGGCATGAAGAAGTTCGGCGCCTCCGGCCCCTTGCCGTCCTCGAGCCAGCGCTCGACGCGCAGCCAGTGGACCTGGCGCCCGTACGCCGCCTCCGCCTTGCCGACCACGGGCACGTTGTTCTCCGCGATGCACGCCACCACGCACGCGCCGCAGCCGACACACGCGTCGACGTCCACCGCCATGCCCCAGCGATAGCCGGGATAGCGCTGGCCCGTGTACATGGTGACGACCTCGTGCGCCTCGGTTCGGCCGCGCAGCGCCTGCTCCCGCGCCGCGCCGAGCTCGACGTGGCGCGCCAGCTCGCGATGGTCCTGGTCGAACGTCGCCTGCAGCACGGCCAGCGGCCGGCGCGCGCCGGTCTTCGCCAGGGTCACGCGCACGCCGAGGTACTGCACGCCGCCGCCGAGGGCCTCCGGCGCGCCGGAGAGCAGCGCCACCGGATTCTGCGACGTCGGCGGCATGCCGACGTAGCGCGGCACGTGGTAGCGCGCGTAGCGATGGCCGATGGGGATCGCCACCGCCTTGGGGTGAAGGGTCGGCGTCGGATACGCGGGCAGCTCGATCGCGCCGTGGGGCGATGTCACGCGCACGACGTCGCCGCGCGCGATACCGAGCGACTTCGCGGTCTCGCTCGCGATCTCCACCCACGCGTCCCACGCCACCGAGGTGATCGGATCGGGCGCCTCCTGCAGCCAGGCGCGCGAGGCGCCGCGGCCGTCGTACATCCGCAGCGACGGGTAGGCGAGCAGCGCGTAGCCGCCGGCGTCGCCCTCGAGCTTCGCGGGCACGGCCTCCACGGCCGTGGCCCGGGCGCCGACGACGGCCGCGGCAGGCACGTCGCGCCACACCCCGCCCTGGCGCTGGGCGGCGGCGAGATCCCCCTTCACCAGCGGCTCCCACGCCTGTCTCAGATAGGGCTCGAAGCCCGGCCACGGCAGGGGGCCCTTGCCTTCCTCGGTGCCGAGCACGGCGCGGCCGACGCTCAGCAGCACGTCACCCAGGGGACGCGCGTCGCGGATCGGCTTCATCGTCGGCTGCATGAGGCCGGTCACGCCCTCGCGCGGCGCGTAATCCCCCCACGACTCCAGCCAGTGCGTGTCGGGCAGGATCAGGTGGGCGAGCGCCGTCGTCTCGTCGGGCTGGTTGGCGAACGAGACGACGAACGAAACGTTCTTGATGGCATCCGCGGCCTTGAGGCCCCCCGGGAGCGTGAACGCCGGGTTGACGCCGGGTCCGAGCAGCAGCACCTCGATCTCGCCCGCCGCCATGGCCTGCACCAGCTTCGCGACCTCGGCGTACGGCGTGGCCTTGCCGTATGCCCAGTCCGAGCCGAAGCGTACGGTCTTGCCCACGTTGCCGAGTGCCGCGTTGAGGAGCGAGACGGCATACTGCACCAGGGTCGCGTCGGGCCCGCTCGCCGCGGCGCCGCCCGCGATGACGAGGCTCGGCCTGCCGTGGGCGAGCGCGCTCGCCAGCCCGACGAGGGTTTCGTAGGACAGCCCGCTCTCGGCGGCGACCTTCTTCGGGTCCACCTGCGCGACGGCGGCCGCGACCGCGCGGTCGGCGCCTCTCCCCTCCTCGACGATCAGCTTCAGGATGGCCGCCACGATCATCAGCTCGGTGCCCGGCGCGTTGCGCACCCACTGGTCGGCGTTCGCCGCCGTCAGCGACTGTCGCGGCTCGACGTGGATGTAGGTGCCGCTTCGGCCCTCGCGGAACGCGTGCATCCGCGCGAAGCTCGACGGCAAGGCGACGTTGTTGATCCACGTCTCCACCCAGTCGGCGCCGAAGTTCAGGATGACCTGCGCGTCCTCGAAGGCGTAGTACGGCACGGCGTCGCGGCCGAACGCCGAGCGGTTGGCCGCGCGGATGGCCTCGTGGCCGAACGGCTCGAAGGCGACGCGCGGCCGCGCGCCCAGCGCCTGCGTCCAACGGTCCATCAGAGCGCCCAGGCTGCCCGTCTCGAGCTGCGTGACGAGGGCCACGCCGCGCCCCTTGCCGGCGCCGCGCGCCGCGGCCAGCCGCTCGGCGAGCGCCTTGAGCGCGTCGTCCCAGCCGAGCGCCTTGAAGATGGCGCCCTCGCGGCGCTGCGGTCCCGCGAAGCGGTCCGGATGGTACAGCCCCTGGAGCGCGGCCTGGCCCCGGATGCAGAGGCCGCCGCGATTCACCGGGTGGTCGGGATTGCCCTCGAGCTTCACGACGCGGCCGTCGCGGTTGCGCGCGAGGACGCCGCAGCCGGCGGGACACTCGCGGCACACGGTGGCGAACCACGCGGCGACGCCGGGCACGAGGTGCTCGTTGGGCACGACGAGCGGGAGGATCGTCTCCGTCGCCTGCTGGCAGCCGCCGGCGGCGGCCGCCGCCCCGGTCGTGGCCACGATCTTGAAGAAGTCGCGTCGCTTCATTTCAACGTGGGGAGGGAGCGGCGCCGGCCTTGATTGTGCGAGAGGGGCTGACGCCCCCCTCGTACCCCCGGCCCACACCCCCAACGGCGAACCGTCGGCACGTCATGGATTGTTCTCCGAGCATCAGTGGTGGCACGCGATGCAGTCCAGCGGCGCGCGGGCCTGGCGCGTCGCGTTCTGCTCGCGATGGCAGTCGATGCACCAGCCCATCGTCAGCGGCGGCGGCGCCGCGCGGAATCCGGCCACGTTGAGGAGGTCGTTGGTGAGCGTCGGCCCCGTGCGCGCCGACACCGTGGTCATCGTCTCCACGGCGCCGTGACACGTCTGGCAGGCCACCCCGAAGCGCACGTGGGCCTTGTGCGGGAAGTATGTGAACTCGGGCAGCTTGTAGACGCGCGTCCACGGGATTGGCTCGCCCTTGGCCCCGTACTCGGCCAGCTTCTTGATCTCGGGGCGGTCGGCGGCGGTGATCTTGTGGCAGCCGAGGCACCGCTGCACCGACGGCAGCCCCGCGTACTCGGAGCGGCGGGCGTCGGCGTGGCAGTACTGGCAGTCGATCTTGTACGTTTGCACGTGGGTGTTGTGCGGGAAGTTGATCGGCTGGACCGACGGCTTCGCGGCCGCCGGCTGGCGGCTCCAGGACGACACGACGAGGAAGATCAGGACGGCCAGGAGTACGACGCCCAGCGCGCCCACGCCCGCCTTCGTCATCGACAGTCGCACGACCTCCCGGGAAGCGGCCTGGATTGCTCGTGAATATATACACGAGGCGTCGGCGTTCGTCTAGGGAATTTGCCGTTAGACGGCGGCGGCCATCGCGTCGGCGGCGGCGCGCGCGGCGTGATCGAGATCGTCCTCGCCGTGGGCGAGCGAGACGAACGCCGCCTCGAACTGGGAAGGCGCCAGATAGACGCCGCGATCGAGCATCCCGTGATAGAAGCGCGCGTAGCGGGCGGTGTCGGCGGTCTTCGCGTCCGCGTAGTCGCGCACGGGGCCCGCGCAGAAGAAGCCCGTGAGCATGGAGCCGACGCGGTTGAGCGCGAACGGGATGCCCGCCTTGTCGGCGGCGTCGCGCAGCCCGCGCTCCAGGCGGGCGCCGAGCGCCTCGAGCCGCGCGTAGGCCTTGCGGTCCTCGAGCGCGCGCAGGGTGGCGAGCCCGGCCGCGACCGCGAGCGGGTTACCCGACAGCGTGCCCGCCTGGTACACGCCGCCGAGCGGCGCCACGTGGTCCATCACGTCGCGCCGCCCGCCGTAGGCGCCCACGGGCAGTCCGCCGCCGATGATCTTGCCCAGGCACGTGAGGTCGGGGCGCACGCCGTAGAGCTCCTGGGCGCCGCCGTAGGCGACGCGGAAGCCCGTGATCACCTCGTCGAAGATCAGGAGCGCCCCGTGCTGCGCGGTGACCTCGCGCAGCCCGGCGAGGAAGCCCGGGGCCGGCGCCACCACGCCCATGTTGCCGGCCACGGGCTCCACGATGAGCGCGGCGATCTCGGAGCCGCGCGCGCCGAACAGCGCCCGCACCGCCTCGAGGTCGTTGAAGGGCAGCGTCAGCGTCAGCGCGGCGAGCGCCGACGGCACCCCGCGGCTGTCGGGAATGCCGAAGGTCGCGCCGCCCGAGCCCGCCTTCACGAGCAGGCTGTCGGCGTGGCCGTGGTAGCAGCCGTCGAACTTGACGAGGAGGTCGCGGCCGGTGGCGCCCCGCGCGACGCGAATGGCGCTCATGGCCGCCTCCGTCCCCGAGGAGACGAGCCGCACCAGCTCCATCGACGGATACGCGGTCGCGATCGCCTCGGCGAGCTCGACCTCCTGTCGCGTGGGCGCGCCGTAGCTCGTCCCGCCCGCCGCCGCCGCCGTCACCGCCTCCACCACCGCGCGCGGCGCGTGGCCGAGCACGAGCGGCCCCCACGAGCCGACGAAGTCGAGGTACGCGCGTCCGTCGGCGTCCCAGAGCCGCGCGCCCTCGGCGCGCGCGACGAAGCGCGGCTCGCCGCCCACGGAGCGGAACGCGCGCACCGGACTGTTGACGCCGCCGGGGATGCGGCGCTCGGCGGCGGCCAGCAGGCGCCGGGAGACCGCGGGCTCCGCCGGGTCGAGGTCGCCCGTGTCGGCGCGGTCGAACACGCGGCGCTCGGCGTTCCACCGGTAGGCGGCGAGCGCCTTCACCTCGCGGCCCACGACGGAGACGACGACGTACACCGCGCCCGGGTACGCGGGCTCGCCCTTGATCAGCGCCTGGCCCCGATCGGTCTCCGAGAAGTAGGCGCCGGCGTTCGGGTGCGAGTGGTAGATCACCGCGAACGCGAAGCCTTCGTCCGCGAGCCGGTTGAGCCGGAGCGCGTCGATGGGATCCATGTAATACGCGTTGCGCGCGGTGCGCGGAAACGTGATCGGGTCGCGCGCGTGCATCTGGTCCTGGACGTTGCGGCACGGCACGTGCCGGCGCTCGGCGCCGCGCGCGAGGATCACGCCGCAGCACTCGTTCGGGTACTCGGCCGCCGCCTGCTCCTTGATGGCGGCGAGCTCCTCCCGCGTGATCAGCATGCGCCGCCCGCCAGCGCCGGAATGATCGCGACCTCGTCGCCGTCCTTGAGCGGCGTGGCGAGCCCCTCGATCGGCTCGCTGTTCACGTAGATCGTGACGTGGCGGTGCAGCGCGCCGGTGTCGGCGCGCACGAGCCCCTTGAGCCCGGCGTGGGCTGTCTCCAGCTCGTCGAGCATCGCGCGGACGTCCTTCGCGCGCACCTCGACGCGGTCGCGATTCCCGGTGGCGCGGCGGAACGGCGTGGGGATGTACACGGTGACGGCCATGATCGGCGCGGACCTCCTAGCCGAGACTCAGGTAGCGCTCGCCGGTGTCGGGCAGCACGGTGAGGACGAGCTGCTCGGGTCGCATGGCGGCCGCGACCTCGCAGGCCGCCCAGACCGCCGCGCCGGCGGAGATCCCGGCCAGCAGGCCCTCCTCGCGCGTCAGCCGGCGCGCCCACGCCGTCGCGTCCTCGTCCTTCACCGCCACGATGCGATCGATGATCGCGCGGTTCAACACGCCGGGCACGAAGGAGGCGCCGATGCCCTGGATCCCGTGGGGCCGCGGCTTGCCGCCCGCGAGCACCGGCGACTTCGCCGGCTCGACGGCCACCACGAGGACTCCGGGCATCTTCTCCTTGAGCACCTCCCCCACCCCGGTGAGCGTGCCGCCGGTGCCGACGCCGGCGACGAAGGCGTCGAGGCGGCCGCCGACCGAGCCCAGGATCTCCAGCGCCGTCGTGCGGCGGTGCACGGCCGGATTGGCGGGGTTCAGGAACTGCTGCGGCATGAAGTAGGCCGGGTGCTCGCGCATCAGCTCCTCGGCCGCGAACACGGCGCCCGACATGCCCTCGATGGCCGGCGTGAGGTGGATCTCGGCGCCGAAGCGCGCGAGCAATCGCTGGCGCTCGACGCTCATGTCCTCCGGCATCGTGAGGATCAGGCGGTAGCCCTTCACGGCGGCCACCATCGCCAGCCCGATGCCCGTGTTGCCGCTCGTCGGCTCCACGATGGTGCCGCCGGGCTTCAGCGCGCCCGTCCGCTCGGCGTCCTCGATCATCGCGAGCGCGATCCGGTCCTTCACGCTGCCGCCGGGATTGCGCGACTCCACCTTGGCCACCACCACCGCGCCCCCGGGCCTGGGCAGCCGCCGCAGGCGCACGAGCGGGGTGCCACCGATCAGCTCCAGCACGGAATCGTGGATCGTCATGGGTCTTTCCATTAGATGTGGTACATCGGCCGCGCGCGGCTGCGACGCTCCCGCGCCCGCGCGACCAGTTCACCGAAGGTGACGCGATCCACCACCTTCGACACCGCCTCCGAGATCTCCAGCCAGAGGTCCGCGAGGTCGACGGAGGCGCCCGCCTGGAAGGCGGCGCGCGTGCCCTCGACGGCGCGCAGCACGGCGCCGACCGTGATGTCCTCGGGATCGCGAGTGAGATGATAGCCGCCCGTCGAGCCGCGCTTGGAGGTCAGGAGCCCGGCGCGTTTGAGCGACAGGAGCACCTGTTCGAGGTAGCGCTGCGGGATCGACTGCCGCTCGGCGATCTCCTGGATGGGGATCAGCCCGCGCTCGCGCTGCAGCGCCAGGTCGAGCATGGCCTTGATCGCATACTCGCCCTTGGCCGAGATCCTCATCCGCGCGGCCTCACCGCGCGCCCAGGCCGCGCTCGAGCAGCCGCGCCGCCTGCCGGGCGAAGTAGGTGATGACGATGTCGGCGCCGGCGCGGCGGATCCCGGTCAGGGCCTCGAGCATCGCGCGCTCCTCGTCGAGCCAGCCGAGCTGGCCGGCGGCGCGGATCATCGCGTACTCGCCGGACACCGAGTAGGCGGCCAGCGGCACTCCGAACTCGAGCTTCGCGCGCGAGATCACGTCGAGGTAGGGCAGCGCGGGCTTGACCATGACGATGTCCGCGCCCTCGTCCAGATCCAGGGCGATCTCGCGCATCGCCTCCTGCGCGTTGGCGGGATCCATCTGGTACGAGCGCCGGTCCCCGAACTGCGGCGTCGATTCCGCGGCGGCCCGGAACGGCTCGAAGAAGCAGGACGCGTACTTCGCCGAGTAGGCCATGATCGGCGTCTCGGCGAACGAGGACTCGTCGAGCGCCTCGCGAATCGCGCCCACGCGCCCGTCCATCATGTCCGAGGGCGCGACCATGTCGGCGCCGGCCTCCGCGTGCGAGACCGCGGTGCGCGCGAGCAACTCCAGCGTCGGGTCGTTGCGCACGGCGCCGTCCTCGACCACGCCGCAGTGGCCGTGGCTCGTGTACTCGCACAGGCACACGTCGGTGATGACGAGGAGGTCGGGCACCGTGTCCTTCACGGCGCGCACCGCCTGCTGGACGATGCCGTCGTCGGCGTACGCCTCCGAGCCGCGCGGGTCCTTGTCCGACGGGATGCCGAACAGAAGCACGCCGGGGATGCCCATGCCGGCGGCGTCCTTGCACTCCTTGACCAGCTCGTCCACCGAGAAGCGGTGCTGACCCGGCATCGGCGCGATCGGCTCGCGCACGCCGCGTCCGTGCACGACGAACAGCGGGTAGACGAAGTCGTCGACCGACAGCGCCGTCTCGCGCACGAGCTTCCGCAACAGCGGCTTCTCGCGCAGCCGACGCGGGCGGAACATGCCGTGGGCCATCAGTCGCTCCTCCTGCCCCGCGGGCCGGGGCGCTTCGGGATCCGCGCGAACCACTCGACGATCGCCCGCGCGAGGGCGGGGATCGTGTACTCCGCGGGCATGATGTCGGTGGCCAGGCCGTACTCGGCGGCGGTGGCCGCCGTGATGGGCCCGATCGAGGCGACCGCAACGCGGCCGCGCCACGCCCGCCGCTCCGCCTCGCTGAACATCTCGGCGAAGTTTCGCGCGGTGGACGACGAGGTGAAGGTCACCGCGTCCACGGCGCCGGCGCTCAGCGCCTCGCCCAGCCGCGCGCTGTTGCCCTCGGCGCGGCGGGTGGCGTACGCCGGCACCTCGACGACCTCCACGCCGAGGGCGCGCAGTGAGGTCACCAGCACGTCGCGGGTCTGGGCCGCGCGCGGCAGGAGCACGCGATCGCCGCGGCCCAGCAGGCCGCGCAGGCGCTCCACGAGGCCCTCCGCGCGGTACTCCGCGGGCACCACGTCGACGCGCACGCCGTGCTCGCGCAGCGCGTCGGCGGTCGCCGGCCCGATCGCCGCCACCCGCCGGCCCGTCAGGCCTGACCACGCGAGCCCGAGCGCCGACAGCCGGCGGTCCACCATGGTGACGCCGTTGACGCTCGTGAAGACGAGCCAGCTGAACGTCGACAGCGCGCCGAGCGCGGCGTCGAGGTGCTCCCACGAGGCGGGCGGCCCGATGACGATCGCCGGCGCCTCGATCACGCGCGCGCCGGCGGCCTCGAGGAGCTGCGTGAAACGCTGCGCCTGGGCGGCCGCCCGCGTCACCACGATGGTCCGGCCTTCCAGCGGACGCGCCTGCGCTCGCGACGCGGCGCGGGAGGACGAGCGGGGCGGCGCGCCGCGATCAGCGTCCACCGCTCACCTCCGCCGGCCGCAGCGCGGTCACGCCGGCGGCGCCGCGTGCGAGCAGCGCGTCGGCCACGGCACGACCGAGGGTCTCCGCCTCGGCGGCGGCGCCCTCGCCGCGCTCGCGCAGGACCTCCCGCCCGTCCTCGCTCGCGACGAGACCATGCACGACCAGTCGCCCGTCGGTGAGCCGCGCGTGCGCGGCCATCGGCGTCACGCACGAGGCCCCGAGCCGCGCCAGGAACGCGCGCTCGGCCAGCGCGCAGGCGCGCGTGGCCGCGTGATCGAGCGGGCGCAGTGCGGCCAGCGTCGCCGCGTCGTCCGCGCGCGCCTGCACGCCGAGCACCCCCTGCCCCACCGCGGGCACGAACACCTCGGGCGCCAGCGGCGTCGCGTGGCGCGGCTCGAGGCCGAGGCGCCGCAGCCCCGCCGCCGCGAGCAGGACGGCGCCCCACTCGCCGGTCTGGAGCTTGACCAGCCGCGTGTCGACGTTGCCGCGGATCGGCGCCACACGGAGATCGGGACGCAGCGACAGCGCGATCGCCCGACGGCGCGGGCTCGAGGTGCCGACCATCGCGCCGCGCGGCAGCGTCTCGAGGCCGCCCGCTTCGCGCGCGACGAGCACATCACGCGGGTCCTCGCGCTCGGGAAAGACCGCGAGGGTCAGACCGCGCGGCAGATCGGCCGGCAGGTCCTTGAGGCTGTGCACGGCGACGTCGGCGTCACCGCGCAGCAGCGCGTCCTCGATCTCACGCACGAACAGGCCCTTGCCGCCGATGGCGGCCAGCCGCGCCTCGGCCCGGCGGTCGCCCTCCGTGCGCATCGGCACGATCTCCACGCGCAGGCCGGCCGCCTCGAGCCCGGAGGCGACGACCCGCGCCTGGGCCAGCGCCAGCACGCTGCCGCGCGTCGCCAGGCGGATCACGAGCGCCGCCCCAGGCCGAACAGCTCGTGCACGAGCGCGAGCCACGAGCGGTGCGCGCCGGCGCGCGACGACTCGCGCAGCTTGGTGATCGGCGCGTGCAGGATCTTGTTCACGATCCCCGCCGACAGCGCCTCGAGGGCGGCGCGCGTCTCGGGCGAGGCGTCGGGCAGTCGCGCCAGGGTCCTCCGCACCTCGCCGGCGCGGATCTCCTCCAGGCGCTCGCGCAGCGACACGATGGTCGGGATGACCTCCACGTCGCCCAGCCGCGCGCGGAACTTCGCCACCTCACGCTCGACGAGCGCCTCTCCACGCTGCGCCTCGCGCAGCCGCTCACGAATGTTCGCGTCGACCACCTGCTGGAGATCGTCGATGTCGTAGCGATAGACGCCCGGCAGCGCGTCGACGCCCGGCTCGACGTCGCGCGGCACCGCGATGTCGATGAAGAAGAGCGGCCGGGTGCCGCGGCCCCGCACGACGGGGGCGACCATGTCGCGCGTGACGATCGGCGCCGCCGCTCCCGTGGACGTGATCACGATGTCGACCGCGGCCAGCGCCGTCCCCAGCTCCTCGAACGGCACCGCCGTGCCCGACAGCGCGCGCGCCAGCTCCTGGGCGCGCGCCCACGTGCGGTTCACGACGTAGATCGGGAAGGCGCCCTGCTCCACGAGGTGCTTGGCCGCCAGCTCGCTCATCTTGCCGGCGCCCAGCAGCAGCACGGCGCGCCCAGCCAGCTTCGCGAAGATCGTCTTGGCCAGCTCGACGGCCGCGAACGAGACCGACACGGCGTGCCGCGCGATCTCCGTCTCGGTGCGCACGCGCTTGGCCACGGCAAAGGCCTGCGTGAAGAGCGTGTGCAGCGCGGGGCCCACCGCCTCGCAGCCCTGCGCGAGCGCGAAGGCGTCCTTCACCTGGCCGAGGATCTGCGGCTCGCCGATCATCATCGAGTCGAGGCTCGCCGCGACGCGGAAGGCGTGCCGGATCGCGTCCTCCTCGGCGTACGTGTAGAGGAGTCCCTCGACGGCGGCGCTTGCCACGCCCCGCTGCCGGCACAGGTGGCGGAACGCCGCCGCGCGCGCCTCGCCCGGCACGTCGGCGACGCCGTAGACCTCGACGCGGTTGCACGTCGACAGGATCACGGCCTCGCGCAGCGTGCCGCCGCCCACGAGGTCGCGCAGGATCTCTCGGACCTTGTCCTCGTCGGCGGCGAGCTGCTCGCGCAGCGCCAGCGGCGCGTTCTTGTGGCTGACGCCGGCGGCGAACAGCGGCATCAGGCGCCGTGTCGCCCGGGCAGGAAGAGCCCGGCGCCGAGGGTGAGCACGAGCGCCGCGAAGCCGACGATCGCGAAGTACGCCGCGCGCCGCCCGTGCCAGCCGCCGGCGGCGCGGCCGGCGAGCGTGCCGGCGTAGATCACCCAGGCCACCAGCGAGAAGAACGCGAGCGGGTCGAAGGCGAAGACGCTGCCCCACGCCGTGCGCGCCCACACGGCGCCGAGGATGAGCCCCGTGGTGAGGAACGGAAAGCCCAGCGCGAGCGTGCGGTACGTCCAGCGATCGAGCGTCTGGAGCGGCGGCAGGCGGTGATAGAAGCGGCCCGGCCGCTTGTGGCGGATCTGGCGCTCCTGCAGCAGGTACATGATGGCGCCCGCGAAATTGAGGACAAAGGCCGCGATGCCCACCAGCGCGAGCGCGATGTGGATCCAGATCCACGCGTTGCCCAGCGCCGGGGCCAGCGTGACCGGGCGCGCCACCGAGGACTTGAGGCTCAGCACGACGACCACGGGCATCACGAACGCGCCGAGCACCGTGACGCCCGATTGCCGCTCGACCAGCATCTCGAGCAGCACGACGACCCAGACGACCACGGACACCGCGTTCGGCAGCGTGCCGAGCGGCGGGCCGCCGATCTCGATGGCGTGGACCACCAGCGCCAGGGTGTGGGCGATCCAGCCGACCAGCGTGGCGAGCACAGCCAGACGATGAACGAGCGTCTGGCGCTGGACGAGGTGCGCCAGCGCCAGTCCCATGGCGCAGACGTAGGCGATGATCGCGATGTTCTGTAAGTGCGGATGCATGACCGCTAAAACATCAATCGCACCGGGAGTTTACCACATTCCCGATGCGCGGAGCGGGATCAGGGTGTCCGGGCGAGGTCGAGCAGCGCCGGCAGCGGCTTGCGAAGCCCCTCACGGCGGGCAACGACGTCGAGGTGGGGCGACGCCCAGTCTTCCAGCAACGGCGGGCCGCCGTTCCAGCGCTCGCGCCGATCCAGCTCCTTGAGGTAGCCGCGGCAGGCGCGACAGCCGGAGATCACGTAGCCGGCGTCCTCGCCCTCGGCCTGAAGGCGCTGGAGGTCCTTGGAACCTTCCACGCCGCACAGCGGGCAGCGCAGCTTCGCGAAGCCCCAGGCGCCGCCGCAGAAGTGACACGCGAGACGGCGGTGGCCGCCTTCGACGACGTCGGCGAAGCCCGGCGGCGCGCCGCAGAACGGACACACGCCACGGCCCCAGTCGACCTCCGTGAAGTGCGGACGCGCCGGCTCGAGCCAAGCCTCCAGCACGGGGCGCAGCGTCGCATACGAGAGGAAGGCCACCGCCCGGGCGTCGAGACCGCTCGCGGCTTCCACGCTGCCGTCGCCGAGCCCGTCGCGTCGTGGCAGCAGCGCGTCGGGGCCGATCGCGCCCGCGTCCCACGCACCCGCCAGCCGCCGGAGCGCCGGGGCGCGCGCGGGGTCCACGGCCGCGACCTCCTCCATGGCGCCGCCGAGCAGATCTTCGACGTCGCCGGCGTCGAGCGGCGGCGGCGCCTCCGCCGCGAGCGGGACGGCGCGCGCCCAGGATTCGCGGCAACGCTGCGCCGACCAGCTCAGCGAGCGGCGCGGCGGCGTCCATGCGGCCCAGCGCTCGAGCATCTCGCCGTAGGGCGCCAGACTCGCGGCCAGACTCCGGCGCCGCGCGAGCAGCTCGGTCCAGGCCTGGCGCAGCTCAGTCATCAGGAGCCCTCACAGCTTCCAGAAACAATCCGGGGGGCCCCGAGCCGGCCCCCCAGACCTCCCGGCCGCAACGATGCGGCCGTCGTCAGCGTCGTCCGCGTCAGCCCTGGATCGACATGACGACGACGTACCGCAGGATGAAGCCGCCCATCAGGACGAGCGCGGCCGACACCGCGCCGAGCGCGCGCACTCGACCGCCGAAGAAGTTCAAGACCAGCGGGAGAATCAGCCCGGCCCCGACGAGACCGCCCCAGAACAGCGGCCCGAAGTGGCCGCTGGTGATCGGACGCGCGGCGGAGCCGAGGAGTGCCAGGAAGACCCCGAGCACGATGACCTCGACGATCATCGAGAAGCGGTCCGCCACCTCGATCTTGTGCCAGCCCTCGCCCGCCGAGCCCCCGCTGAGGAACATGATCAGCGCCACCGCGGCCATGCCGGTGGAGGCGCCCGAGGCGAGGAAGAGCGCGCCCATGAGCCGCGAGTCGCCCCAGAAGGGCATCGCCGAGTTGCTCAGCAGGACGCCGGTGTAGCCCGCGAGGAAGAACCCGAACAGCATCCCCACCAGCGAGATCTTGCGCCGCAGCGATGCCAGCGAGTCCGACGACGTGAACGACAGCACCGACGACACGAACGTGAATCCGCCGAAGACGCCCACCGCCCACGCGCCGATGGACATCGGGTCCCAGAACTTGAAGTGCAGGATCATGTTCATGAACCGCGCCGGCACGCCGAGGTCGGCGATCAGCAGCACGCCGCAGATGGCGACGAGCGGAAGCGAGAGGAGATAGCCGACGCGCGCCACCGACCGGTCGCGGAGCGAGCCGAAGTTGTCGGCGATGGCCGCCGTGAAGTACGCACCGCCGGCGATGCCGCCGAGAAAGAAGTACCAGACGATCGACATCTCCCAGCCGGGCGCCTTGAGCATCACCTGCCCCCCTTCCCGCGCTCGCGGAAGGCCAGCATCGCGCCGAGGCCGACCAGGACCGCCGAGCCGATGGAGAGGAGCGAATCCACCACGACGTTGCGCTGCGGGAGCTTGGGATTGTCCGGCAGGTTGTACGTGGCCGGCTTGGCGAGCAGCAGGAAAAACGCGTTGAGGCCTCCCAGGAAGCCGCCGCTGTCGGCGCCGTAGAGCTGGGCGTCCTTGAAGCCCATCCCCTTCAGCGTCTCGACGCGCTTGTTCGCCTTGGCAACCAGCTCGTCGCGGAAGCCGAACTGGATGGAGTCGGTGGGGCACGCCTTGGCGCAGGCGGGCCCGAGGCCGTTGTGGATGCGGTCGTTGCAGAAGGTGCACTTCTTCGCGGTGCCCGTCTGCTCGTTGAACGACACGACGCCGAACGGGCACGAGGCCACGCAGTAACGGCAGCCATTGCAGACGTCCTGGTTGATGTTGACCGTGCCGAACTCGGTCCGGTAGATGGCGCCCGTCGGGCAGGCGTCCAGGCAGCCCGCCTGAGCGCAGTGCTTGCAGACGTCCGACATGAGCAGCCAGGCGAGATCACCGTTCGGCTTGGCGCCTGGTGCCTCGACGAACCGCACGAGCCGGTACGTCTTGTCGGTGAAGTGGGCGTGGTTCTGGTAGCCGCCGGTCCACTCGGGCACCTCGAGCCCGAGCTCGTTCCACTGCTTGCACGCCACCTGGCAGGCCCGACAGCCGATGCACAGGGACGTGTCCGTGAACATCGCCAGCGTGCGCGCCATGGCTACACCACCCCCTTCTTCACATTGCAGAGAAAGGCTTTCGTCTCCTGGATGTAGACGTTGGGGTCGCCGACGGTGGCCGACAGGTCATTGGTGATGTCGCCCTTGCTGCCCGGCAGCTGATCGACGCCCTTCCAGCCCCAGTGCCAGGGGACGCCGATCTGGTGCACGGTCTTGCCGTCGATGATGAACGGCTTGATGCGGTTCGTGACCATCGCGGTCACGTGGACCTTGCCGCGCGGGCTCAGCACCGTGATTTTCTCGCCGTTCTCGATCCGGAGCTCCTTGGCCAGCTCGTGGCTGATCTCGGCGAAGTGCGAGTGGTGCAGCTCGGCCAGCATCGGCAGGTAGCGGGACATGACGCCGGACAGATGGTGCTCCGTCAGGCGATACGTCGTGATGACGTACGGGTAGTCCTTCGAGCCGACCGGTGCCAGCTCGTTCTTCTGGTCAGGCACCTTCCAGATCTTCGCGACCGGGTTGTTCTGCTGCCTCGACAACAGATTCTTCGTCGGTGACTCGATCGGCTCGTAGTGCTCGGGGAACGGCCCGTCGTTGAGCGGCCCGAAGAACCCACCCACGAGGTCGGCGCGCATGATGAACGGCTTGTCGCCGTTCTTCGCGTCGGGCGCCAGGAAGGCGTTGAAATCGGGAACGTCGAGCCCGACCCATTTGCCCGGCTTGTCCTCCGGCTTCGCCCCCGGGGCGGCCGGATCCCACCAGATCAGCTTCTTCTTCTCGCTCCACGGCTTGCCGTGGAGATCGGCGGAGGCGCGGTTGTAGAGGATGCGGCGGTTCGCCGGCCACGAGAAACCCCAGCCGTGTGCCAGGTAGTCGGTGCCGTCGGCCGGCTTGCGCGAGGCCGCCTTGTTGATGAGCTTGCCGTCCGGGCTCTCCACGGTGACGCCCGTATAGATCCAGCAACCGGACGTCGTCTTGCCGTCGTCCGTGAGCTGCGCGAATGAGGCGATCGGCTGGCCCTTCTTGTAGAGGACCTTGCCTTCCTTGTCGGTGATGTCCTCGGTCGCGACGCCGTTGACCTCCTTCAGGACCTCGACCATCTCGGGATGGTCGGGCTTCGCGCCGTAGGTGAAGTTCGCGGCCCGAAATCCCTTGTCCCGCTCCTTCTTGCTGCTCGCGTACATCTTCTGGAGTCGGTGGGCCAGCGTGCAGATGAACTGCGCGTCGGTCTGCACGTCGCCCGGCGGATCCACCGCCTTCTCGTGCCACTGGATCAGCCGCATGGTGTTGGTGAGGCTGCCGTCCTTCTCCGCGGCCGGCGCCGCGGGAATGAAGAACACCTCGGTCTTGACCTCCTTCGGATCCTTGCCGGGCTCCTTCCAGACCTCCGCGGTCTCCGTCAGGAAGATGTCGACGACCACCAGCCAGTCGAGCCGCTGCATGGCCGCCCGCGCGAGCTTGGCGTTGGGGCCGCCCACCGCCGGGTTCTGGCCGTCGGCGAGGAAGCCCTTGATGATGCCGTTGTACATGTCCACGAACATGTGCTGGTGGCTATAGGCGTCGGCGGACGCGCGCTTCGGGATCCACTGGTAGCCGAACTCGTTGTCCTTCGTCGCAGCGTCGTCGTAGAACGCCTTGAGCAGGCTGACCATGAACTTCGGCTTGTTCGTCCAGAACCCGCCCTTGGGCGTCTCCTTCTCGAGATACGTCTTGAGGTCGGGATGCGCGTCACGCAACGGCATGGCGAGGTACCCGGGCAGCTCGTGGTAGAGCAGCTCGAGGTCCGTCGCCCCCTGCACGTTGGCGTGGCCGCGCAGCGCGGTGACGCCGCCGCCCGGCCGCCCGATGTTGCCGAGCAGGAGCTGGAGCATGCACAGCGAGCGGATGTTCTCCACGCCGTTGGTGTGCTGCGTGAGGTTCAGGGCGTACGTGATGGTGCCCGTCTTGTCGGGCCCCGACGTGCCGCAGTAGAGCTTGGCGACCTCCTCGAATTTCGCCTTCGGGATGCCGCAGACTTTCTCGACCATCTCCGGCGTGTAGCGGCTGTAGTGCCGCTTGAGGTGCTGGAAGACGGTCTGCGGGTCCTTCAGCGAGAGGTCACGCTTGGGGTTGCCCTCGCCGTCGAGCTGATACTTCCAGGACGCCCGATCGTACGACTTCTTGGTTCCGTCGAAGCCCGTGAACAGGCCGTTGAGATCGGTGGGCGTCTTGAACGCCGGATCGAGCAGGAACGAGGCGTTCGTGTAGTGAACGACGTAGTCCTTGAAGTAGAGGTTCTTCTGGATCGCGTAGCTCATCAGGCCGCCGAAGAACGCGATGTTCGTCCCCGACCGCAGCGGCACGTGGATGTCCGCCGCCGCGCTGGTGCGCGTGTAGCGCGGGTCCACGTGGATGAGCTTGGCCCCGCGCTCCTTGGCCTTCATCACCCACTGGAAGCCGACGGGGTGGTTCTCGGCCATGTTCGACGTCGCCATGATCACATCCGAGTGCTGGAGGTCGATCAGGTTGGTCGTCATCGCCCCGCGACCGAACGTGGTCCCCAAAGCTGGGACCGTGGCGCTGTGTCAGACCCTGGCCTGGTGCTCGTGGTAGACGATGCCGAAGGTCCGGTTCAGCTTCGACAGGAGGTAGCATTCCTCGTTGTCGATGCACGCCGACCCGAGCGAGGCGATCGCCTCGAGCCGGTTCACCGTGACGTCGTGGCCGTCCTTGTCCTTTTCCTTCGTGATGAAGTACTTCTCGCGGGCGTCGTAGTAGCGCTTGGCGATCTGGTCGTACATCCAGGCGATCGGCTTCTCTTCCCACTTGTCGGAGCCGGGCGCGCGGTAGAGCGCCTTGGTCGGCCGCAGCGGGTTGTTCGACAGCTGGATGGTGGCAGCACCTTTAGGGCAGAGCCGGCCCAGCGTGTGCGGGGTGTCCGGGTTCCCTTCGATGTCGATGATCTTGTTGTCCCTGGTGTAGATGAGCTGCCCGCAGCCCACCGCGCAATACGGGCAGACGCCGGCGAACGCCTTCGCTTCCTTGATCTTGAGCGAGACCGCCGCGGCTTCGACGGGCAGCATGTCGACGCCCGCGCCGAGCGCGCCTGCCGTGGCGGTCGCTCCCCCGTACTTCAGGAAGTCACGACGTGAAAGGCTCATCGAAGCCTCCTTATCACCACTCTGGACTCGAGAGCTCGTCCCAGACCCGTCGGACGACGACGATGCGCTCGGGACGGCCGACCGGCCCCTCGAGCCTGACGATGTCGCCCGCGTTCAGCGCCGTGAGGTCCGCGCGACTCCCCTCGTCACTGACGACGAGGGTCTGCGCGGAGCACGAGAGGTCGGTGCAGGCGTCGGCGACACCCTTGATCCGGACGGTGTTCCTGGCGGTGTCCACGGCGACGATGATGTGGCGATCCTGCTGGATCGAGTCGGTGAGGCTCATGGCGCGCCTCCTCCCCGGTGAGTCCGGCACTGTGGCCGGCATAGGGCTGATCGCATGCTAGGCCGGTCCGACCAGAATGTCAAGATTGCACTACTGCGTATCCCACTGTTCTTGTGAACGTAAGCGCGAATCGTCCGCCTGATCGAGCGGGGCATACAAGCGTCGCCGCTCGTCAAGGACCCTGGCAGCCTCCTCCCGGGCCCCTGCCCCGAGCAGCGTCATGATCCGCTGCCGGGTTTCCAGGTCGACGATTGGGGCATTTTTGACCGGGTTGTAGAGCTTGCCGAGCTCGCGAAGGACACGGTTCACCCGCTCGTGGTCGTCCAGGTAGGCCGCAGCCTCGCGGAACAGGTCGAGGGCGTAGTCCTCCCGCTTGTCCCGCCCCTTGTCCTTGCCGCCGAACCGCCGCTTGAAGGCCTTCTCGGCGGCCGACTCGATCCGGTCGCCGGGCTGCTCAGCCATGCGACGCAGGCTCAGCGTCCAGCACGAGCGCCTCGCCGGCGTAGAGGTTGAGGCCGTCGGGCCGCACGTAGCCGCAGACGGTCACGTTCAATTGCTCCGCCAGCGCCACGGCCATCTCGGTCGGCGACGTCCGCGAGGCGACCACGGGCACGCCCATGCGCGCGGCCTTGAGCAGCATCTCGGACGAGACGCGGCCGGTGGACAACAAGATGCGATCGGCGGTGGGGATCCCCTCCAGCAGCGCCTGCCCCTTCACCTTGTCGACGGCGTTGTGACGGCCGACGTCCTCGGCGACGACGAGCAGCCGCGTGCCGTCCGAGAGCGCGGCGCCGTGGATGCCCCGCGAGCGCTGGTACTGGGTGGCCGCCTGGAAGAGCTGCTTCATGCCGTTCGCCAGATCGGCCGGCCGCACGCGCAGCGACGAGTGCAGCCGCGGGAAGAGCCGGTGGTCGATACGGAATGTGATGCCGCCGCCGCAGCCAGAGGTGAGGATGCGCTCGGTGGGCAGGGTCACCGGATGGGTCAACGTGACGTCGGCGCGGCCGTCGACGGGCGAGACCTCCACGCGGGCGATCTCCTCGACGTCGCCGATCACCTTCTCCATCCAGAGATAGCCGACGACGAGCGCTTCGAGCATCATCGGGGAGCAGAGCAGCGTGAGGAACTTCTCGCCGTTGACGTGGATGGTGAGCGGCTGCTCCCGGACGACGTCGGCCGCCACTTCGCTCACGCGACCGCCCCGGACGGTGACGTACGTGCGCATCGCGTCGCTATTCTAGCGCGGATCGGCCGCGGGACCGTCGGCGCGGGTGAGCTGGCGGGGTGGCGCGGGTGCGGCCGCCCGGCGGTGGGCGAAGTGGGACCCCCTAGTCGGGATAGCGCACGCGGACGAGGACGAGACCGTGCGCGGGGGCCGTCGGTCCGGCACGAGTGCGATCGCGGCCGGCGAGCACCTCGCCAAGCCACTTCGCGGGGCGGGCGCCCCGGCCGACCTCGACGGCGCTGCCGACGAGGTTTCGCACCATGTGGTGGAGGAAGCGGTCGGCGGAGATCAACACCGCGACCAGGGCGCGGCGGCGGAGGACGTGGGCGGCCCGCACGCGGCAGACGGGATCCGTGTCGCGGCCGGGGGCGGCGCAGAACGCGCTGAAGTCGTGCGGGCCGCGCACCGCCGCCAGCGCGGCGCGCATGGCGCCGAGATCCAGCGCGCCGGGCACGTGCCAGGCGAAGCGCCGCAACAGGGGCGCGGCGATCGATCCGTTGTCGAGCAGATAGAGATAGCGCTTGCCGGCGGCCGAGCGGCGGGCATCGAAGTCCGCCGGCGCCTCGCGAGCGTCCAGCACGCGCACGCTCGGCGGCAACGCCGCGTTGAGCGCCGCCTGCACGGCCGCGGGCGCCAGCGTCGCCTCCGTGCTGAGCGAGGCCGTTTGGCGGAGCGCGTGGACGCCGGCGTCGGTGCGGCTGGCGCCGGTCACGCGCGCGTCGGGACCGAGGAAGCGGCGCGCCGCCTCCAGAATCGCGCCCTGCACCGTCGGCGCGTCGGGCTGGACCTGCCAGCCGTGGAAGTCGGTGCCGTCGTAGGCGAGGACGAGACGGACGGTACGCGTCCCTATTGCGGCGGACGCCGCCGCGACGCGCGGTCCGGCACCAGCGTCAGCCAGACCACCGCGACGAGGAGAAAGAGTCCGATGCCGATCACGTCGTTCCACTCCAGGCGTCCCAGCAGCGAGTCCGGGTCGTGGCGCTCGAGCCAGGTCTGCCGCTCGAGGTCCTTGGGCTCGTAATGCAGCGGCGCATAGCCGGCCCACGCGTTGACGAAGCGCGCGACGCTCGGGACGGCGACCCAGGCGACGACGAGGATGGTGAGCACGACGGCGAAGTTGAACCGGCCGTGGCGACCGAACCGGCGGCGGTAGGCGCGGCGAAGAGTCCTCATCCCGCGACCTCCCTGGGGCTCGGCGCCCTAGGTGGCGAGCAGCAGCTCGGCGATCTGCACGGCGTTGGTCGCCGCCCCCTTCCGTAACTGGTCACCGACCACCCAGAAGTTCAGCGCGCGCGGATGCGAGAGGTCCTCCCGCACGCGCCCCACCCAACAGTCGTCCTGTCCCTCCACGTCCACCGGCATCGGATAGCGCCCCTCCGCGGGCTCGTCCCATACCTTGAGCCCCGGGAAGCGGCCGAGGAGCTCGCGCGCGCGCGCGGCGGTGATCTTCTCTTCCGTCTCGACGTTCACGGCTACGGAGTGGCATGTGAAGACCGGGACGCGAACGGTCGTGGGCGAGATCATGAGATCCGGCGCCTCGAGGATCTTGCGCGTCTCGTTGATCAGCTTCCACTCCTCGCCCGTGTAACCGTCCGGCGCGAACGCGTCGATGGCGGGAATCAGGTTGAACGCGATGCGATGCGCGAAGTGCCGCGGCACCATCGCCTCGCCGCGCGCCCAGGCCAGCGCCTGTTGCCGCAGGTCGTCGATCCCATTGACGCCGGCGCCCGAGACGGACTGGTACGAGGTCGCGACCACGCGACGGATCCGCGCGGCGTCGTGCAGGGGCTTGAGCGGCATGACGGCCACGATCGTCGTGCAGTTGGGCGAGGCCACGATCCCCCGGTGAGTCCTCACCGCGTGCGGATTGATCTCCGGCACCACGAGCGGGACCTTCGGGTCCATGCGCCAGGCGTTGGACTTGTCCACGACGACAGCGCCGGCCCTCGCGATCATCGGCGCGTATTCCTTCGCCTGCGCGGCGCCCGCCGAGCAGATGGCGATCTCGACGCCCTTGAAGGCCGCCGGCTCGACGCGCGCGACCCGGATGTCCTCGCCGCGGAAGCTGACCGTCTTGCCGACGGAGCGCTCGGAGGCGAAGGCGCGCAGCTCCCGCACCGGGAACTTGCGCTCCTCGAGGATCTTGAGCGTCGTCTGTCCGGCCGCGCCCGTGGCGCCGACCACCGCGATGGTGACTCCCGAAGCCATCAGCCCTCCAGCTCGTGCACGACGTGATCGCTCATCTCGCGTGTCCCGAGCACCTTCTCGCCCGGCTTGGCGATGTCGCCCGTCCGCCGGCCCTGCTCGAGCACGCGCTGGACCGCGGCCTCGACCCAGGCCGCCGCGGCCGTCATGTTCAGAGAGTACCGCAGCAGCAGGCCGGCCGACAAAATGGCGGCGAGCGGGTTGGCGACGCCCTTGCCGGCGATGTCCGGCGCCGTGCCGTGGACCGGCTCGTAGAGCCCGACGTTGCGACCGCCCGCGGCCGCGGGGCCCAGCGACGCCGACGGCAGCATGCCCATCGATCCCGCCAGGATGGCCGCCTCGTCCGACAGGATGTCGCCGAACGTGTTCTCGGTGACGATGGTGTCGAAGTGTGTCGGCTTGTGGACCAGGGCCATCGCGCAGTTGTCGACGAGGACGTGCTCCAGCGCGACGTCCGGGTAGTCCCTGGCGAGGCGCGTGACCACCTCGCGCCAGAGCTGGGAGACGACGAGGACGTTGGCCTTGTCGACGGAGGCGAGGCGCTTGCGCCGTTTGCGCGCGACGTCGAAGGCCACGCGGGCCACCCGCTCGATCTCGCGCGTCGTGTACGCCATGGTGTTGATGGCGCGCTCGCCGCCGTCGGCGAACGACTCGCGGCCGCGCGGCTCGCCGAAGTAGAGCCCGCCGGTCAGCTCCCGGATCACCATCAGATCGGTGCCCTCGACCACCGAGCGCTTGAGCGGCGAGGCGTCGATCAGCATCGGGAAGCAGATCGCGGGTCGCAGGTTGGCGTAGAGGTCGAGCTCCTTGCGCAGGGCGAGCAGCCCGCGCTCCGCGCGCGATTCTTGAGGCAGGTGGTCCCACTTGGGCCCGCCCACGGCGCCGAAGAGGATGGCGTCGGCCTTTCGGCAGAGCGCGAGCGTCTCCGGGGGCAGCGGCGTGCCGGTGGCGTCGATCGCGGCGCCGCCGATCAGCGCCTCCTCGAACTCGAACGTGACGCCGGCGCGCTTGCCGACGGCGCGCAGCACGCGCACCGCCTCCGGCGTCACCTCCTGCCCGATCCCGTCGCCGGGCAGCACCGCGATCGTGTGGGTGGCCATGCGGCCCGTCACACGCCCCCGGCGTCCTTGGTGCGTTGTCCGCTCCGTAACATGCGGTTGAGCGCGCTCAGGTAGGCGCGCGCGCTCGCCTCGATGACGTCGGTCGAGGAGCCCTTCCCGGAGACCAGCGTGCCGTCGAAGTCCACCTTCACCGCCACCTCGCCCAGCGCGTCCTTGCCCGAGGTCGCCGCGCGGATCGCGTAATCTTGAAGACGGCCCTTCAGGCCCGTGATCGCGTCGATGGCCGCCAGCGCGGCGTCGACCGGCCCGTCGCCGACGCCCGAGTCCTGGTACGACTCGCCGTCCTTCTTGAGCTTCACCGTGGCCGACGGGATCACGCCGGTGCCGCTGATGACGTGCAGGTACTCGAGCTGGTACACGGCGTCCGTCTGGGTCGCCTCGTCGGTGACGATGGCGATGAGATCCTCGTCGTAGACCTCCTTCTTCCTGTCGGCGAGGTCCTTGAAGGCCTTGAACGCGCGGTCCAGGTCGCCGCCCGCGAGGTCGAGGCCGAGGTCCTTGAGCCGCGCGGCCAGCGCGTGGCGCCCGGAGTGCTTGCCGAGGACGAGCTTGTTGGACGGCCGCCCGATGTCCTCGGGCTTCATGATCTCGTAGGTCAGCTTCTCCTTGAGCACGCCGTCCTGGTGGATGCCCGCCTCGTGGGCGAACGCGTTCTCCCCCACGATGGCCTTGTTCGGCTGGACGTGGACGCCGGTGATGTGGGAGAGCAGCCGCGAGGTCCGGAAGATCTCCTCCGTCTTCACGCGCGTGTCGGCGCCGAAGTAGTCCTTGCGCGTGTGGAGCGCCATCACGAGCTCCTCGAGCGAGGCGTTGCCGGCTCGCTCGCCGATCCCGTTGATGGTGCACTCCACCTGCCGCGCGCCGTTCATCACGCCCGTGAGCGAGTTGGCCACCGCCTGGCCGAGGTCGTTGTGGCAGTGGACCGAGAGCACGTACGCGCCCGCGTGGCGCTTGAGCCGCTCCTGGATGCGCGCGATCCGCTCGCCCCACTCGCGCGGGATGGCGTAGCCGACCGTGTCGGGAATGTTGATCGTGCGCGCGCCGGCATCGACGCAGGCCTCGAGGACGTCGCACATGTAGTCGAAGTCGGAGCGCGAGGCGTCCTCCGGCGAGAACTCGACGTCCTGGCAGTAGCCGCGCGCGTGCCGCACCGCCTCCACGGACGCCTTCAGCACCTCGGCGCGCGACTTCCGCAGCTTGTACTTGAGGTGGATGTCTGAGGTGGCCACGAAGGTGTGGATCCGCGGCTTCGTCGCGTACTTCACCGCCTCCCAGCACCGGTCGATGTCGCCGAGGCCCACGCGGGAGAGCCCGCAGATCGCCGGCGCGCCCGCGAGGGTGCCGACCTGCTTGGCCACCTCGCGTGTCGCCTCGAAATCCTCCTCCGAGGAGATCGGGAAGCCCGCCTCGATGACGTCCACGTTCAGACGCGCCAGCTGCCGGGCCATCTCCAGCTTCTCCATCGCATTCATCGAGAACCCGGGTGACTGCTCGCCGTCGCGGAGCGTGGTGTCGAAGATGATGACTCGGTCCATGGCCTTCTCCCCCTGTCCTTCCTTCTCCCTCACGAATATTCCTTGCCGGGCACATCGCTCGGCGCCGGCGCCGGCGTCTGCCCCGCGACCAGCCGCCGCACCGGCCCGGAGACCGCGTAGCCGCCGAACACGAGGAAGAGGAACACCTCGTGCTTCGTGGCCACGATCATCCCGGCCAGGACGACGATCAGCAGCGTGTGAAGGGGCGGGCGCTTCGCCCAGTCGAACTCCTTGAAGCTCCAGTACCGGAACGTCGAGACCATGAGCAGCGCCACCAGATACGTGACGATGGCCACGCTCAACCGCATCCAGCGGGTGAGCTCCTCGCCCTGGAGCAGGATGACCACCGAGCACGCCACCGCGGCGCCGGCCGGGATCGGCAGCCCGATGAAGTACCGCTTGTCGGTGCTGCCGGTGATGACGTTGAAGCGCGCCAGCCGGAGCGCCCCGCAGATCACGAAGAGAAACGCGGCGAACCACGCCGGACGGCCCAGGTCGCGCAGCGCGAACGAGTAGAGCAGGAACGCCGGGGCCACCCCGAACGAGACGACGTCCGCCAGCGAGTCGTACTCGACGCCGAACTGGCTCGTGGCCTTCATGAGCCGCGCCACGCGGCCGTCCAGCATGTCCATGATCATGGCGACGAAGATCGCGAGCGTCGCCTCCGTGTAGCGCGCCTCCACCGTCAGCAGCATCGCGAAGAAGCCGCAGAAGAGGTTGCCGGTGGTGAGCAGGCTCGGCAGCAGGAAGACGCTCTTCCGCCGCCGCTCGCGCAGCTCCTGCCACGGGCGCCGCCGCGGTCGCTTGCCCCCGTGACGCCGGGGAATCATGGCAGGAGTCCGATCACGGTGACGCCCCCGATGACCCGGTCGCCCGGCCGCACGCGGACGTCGCTGCCGCGCGGCACGTAGCAGTCGGTGCGCGAGCCGAACCGGATCATGCCGAAGCGCTCGCCCGCGGCCAGCTTGTCCCCGGGACCGACGCGGCACACGATCCGCCGCGCCACCACGCCCGCGATCTGCACCACGGTGACGCGCGCGGCGTCGCCCTGCAGGCGGACCGCGCAGCGCTCGTTGTCGCCGGCGTCGGGATCGTAGGCGGCGACGAACCGGCCCGGCGTATAGACGACGTCGACCACGAGCCCGCCGATCGGCGCGCGGTTGACGTGGACGTCGAGGGGCGACAGGAAGATCGACACGCGCGTCGACGGCCCCACGAACGGATCCACCGCGTCCTCGACCCCGAGCACGCGGCCGTCGGCCGGCGAGAGCACGCCGTTGGAGACGGCGGGAATCTCGCGCACGGGGTCACGAAAGAAGCCGAGCGACGCCACCGACGCTGCCCAGAACGGCAGGGCCAGCCGGCGGTGGCCGAGCAGGCGGAGGCCGAGCGCGATCACCGCCGGCCCCACGATGAAGGGCCAGCCCTCACTGGCGATGGGCAGCGTCTTTCTCTCCATCGCTACATCCTCGGCGGCTTGATCCAGGACATCATCGAGCGCAGCCGCTTGCCCACTTCCTCGATCTGGTGGTCGGCGTCGCGCCGCCGCATGGCCAGGAAGCCCGCGCGGTTGGCCTGGTTCTCCAGCACCCACTCGCGCGCGAACTGCCCGGACTGGATCTCACCCAGGATCTTCTTCATCTCCCGCTTCGTCTCGTCGCTGACGACGCGCGGGCCCCGCGTGTAGTCGCCGTACTCCGCGGTGTCCGAGACCGAATAGCGCATGTACGCGAGACCGCCCTGGTAGAACAGGTCGACGATCAGCTTCATCTCGTGCATGCACTCGAAGTAGGCGACCTCCGGCTGATAGCCCGCCTCGACCAGCGTCTCGAAGGCGGCCTTGATCAGGTGCGAGACGCCGCCGCAGAGCGTCGTCTGCTCGCCGAAGAGGTCCGTCTCCGTCTCTTCCTTGAAGGTCGTCTCGATGACGCCGGCGCGCGTGCAGCCGACGCCGCGGCCGTATGCCAGCGCGAGGTCGCGCGCCTTGCCCGTCACGTCCTGCTGGACAGCCACGAGCGCGGGCACGCCGGGACCCTGTGTGAAGAGGTCGCGCATGACGTGCCCGGGCGCCTTGGGCGCGATCATCGTGACGTCGACGTCGGACGGCGGCACCACCTGGTTGAAGTGGATGTTGAAGCCGTGGGCGAACATCAGCATCTTGCCCTTGCCGAGTCCCTTGCGGATCGACTCCTCGAAGACCGAGCGCTGCGTCTGGTCCGGCAGCAGGATCATCACGACGTCGCCGGCTTTGGCGGCGTCGGCGACGGGCGCGACCTTCAGCCCGTCCTTCTCCGCCTTCGCCCAGGACTTGCTGCCCTGGTACAGGCCGACGATCACGTCCTGGCCCGAGTCCTTGAGGTTGAGCGCGTGAGCGTGGCCCTGGCTGCCATATCCGATGATCGCGATCTTCTTGCCCTTGAGGAGGCCGAGGTCGGCGTCCTGGTCGTAATAGATCTTCGCCGGCATACGTGGTCCTTTCCCTCTGTCGTGGGTTAGTCCGCGAAGCCCACCACGCGCGGGTCGTCGGACACGCGCGGGCGCTTCGCCGGCTCGGCCTTTCGAACGCGCGTCTTGGGCCCGCGCGAGATCGCCACCTTGCCCGTGCGCACGATCTCCTGGATGCCCATCGGCCGCAGCAGCTCGATGAGTGCCTCCAGCTTGCCCTCGTCGCCGGTCGCCTCGAGCACGAACGACACCTGGGTGACGTCCACCACCTTGGCGCGGAAGATGTCCGCGGTGCGCAGGATCTCCTCGCGATGCTGGGGCTCGGCGTTCACGCGGATCAGCATCAGCTCGCGCTCGACGTGGCTCTCGTCGGTGAGGTCGTTGACCTTGATCACGTCGATGAGCTTGTGGAGCTGCTTCATCACTTGCTCGATGACGAACTCGTCGCCGCCGACCACGAGGGTCATCCGCGACACCGTCGGGTCGAGCGTCTCGCCCACCGACAGGCTCTCGATGTTGTAGCCGCGCGCCGAGAACAGCCCGGCCACGCGCGAGAGCACGCCGAACTTGTTCTCGACGAGCACGGAGATCGTGTGCTTGCGGGGCTCGGTGCCGTTCATGCTCATCTTTCTTCCTGGGGGCCCCGACATGGCCCCCAGACCCCCATCGCTCGGACGCGCCCCGGCGCAGCCGTGGCGCGCCTCGGTATCGCCACACCATGTCTCATGTCAGAACCCCGTCTGCGACTTCTCGGCCCGGTCGCGAACCTCGCGGGTCGGGGGGGCCAGGATCATGTCCGTGTTGGCGCCCCCCGCGGGGACCATCGGGAAGACGCACTCGTCCTTGTCCACGCACACGTCCAGGACGACCGGCGCCGGCGTGCTCAGCATCTTCTCGATGGCCGGCACCACCTCGCTCGGCTTCGTCACCCGCAGCCCGACGCAACCGTAGGCCTCGGCCAGCTTCACCCAGTCGGGGATGCCGGGCAGGTCGATCGCGCAGTAGCGCTCCTTGTAGATGATGCGCTGCCACTGCCGGACCATGCCGTGGCCGCTGTTGTTGATGATGACCGTCTTCACCGGGAGCTTCTCGACGAAGCACGTGGCCAGCTCCTGGCTGTTCATCGCGAAGGAGCCGTCGCCGTCGATGTTGACCACGTGCCGGCCGGGGTGCGCGGCCTGCACGCCCATGGCCGTGGGCAGGCCGTAGCCCATGGTGCCGAGCCCGCCCGAGGTGAACCACGCGCGCGGGTGCGTGAACTTGTAGTACTGGGCCGCCCACATCTGGTGCTGGCCGACGCCGGTGACGATCATCGCCTCCCCGCGCGTGGCGTTGGAGATCTCCTGGATCACGTATTGCGGCTTGATGACGTCGTCGCTCCACTCGTAGCGGAGCGGCTCCTTCACCTTCCACTCGGCGATCTGCGCGTGCCAGGGCTTCTGGCCCTCCTGGCCGTCGCCGCCGGCCTTCGCCTCCTCGCGGACCGCCTCGACGAGCGCCCGTAGCACGCGGCGGCAGTCGCCGACGATCGGCACGTCGACCTTGATGTTCTTGGAGATCGACGACGGATCGATGTCGATGTGGATGATCTCCGCGTGCGGCGCGAAGGCGTCCACCCGCCCGGTCACCCGATCGTCGAAGCGGGCGCCCACCGCGACGAGCACGTCGGAATGGTGGACGGCCATGTTCGCGTAGTAGGTCCCGTGCATGCCGAGCATCTCGATGGACAGCGGATGCTCCGACGGAAACGCGCCCAGCCCCATGAGGGTCGTGGTCACCGGGATCTGGGTCAGCTCGGCCAGCTCGCGCAGCTCCGCGTGCGCGTTCGACGAGATGACGCCGCCGCCGACGTAGAGGACCGGCTTCTTCGCGCGCAGCATGGCTTTCGCGGCGCGCTTGATCTGGCCGGCGTGGCCCTCGTAGTTCGGATTGTAGGAGCGCATGGTGACCTTCTCCGGCCAGATGAGCTCCGCCTCCTTCACGAGGATGTCCTTGGGCAGGTCCACGTGCACGGGACCCGGCCGGCCCGTGGCCGCGATGTGGAACGCCTCGCGGATGATGGGGCCGAGATCCTTGCCGTCCTTCACGAGGAAGTTGTGCTTGGTGGCCGAGCGCGTGATGCCGACGTTATCGGCCTCCTGGAACGCGTCGTTTCCAATCAGATGCGTGGGCACTTGACCAGTGAATGCCACAATCGGAATCGAATCCATCATCGCGTCTTGAAGTGCGGTGACGAGGTTGGTGCACGCGGGTCCGGAGGTCACCAGACAGACGCCGACCTTCCCCGTCGCACGCGCGTACCCCTCGGCGGCGTGCCCGGCCGCCGCTTCCTGGCGGACCAGGATGTGACGCAGGCCTTCGAAGTCGTACAGCGCGTCGTAAATCGGCAGCACGGCGCCGCCGGGGAGGCCGAAGATGATGTCCACGCCCTCCCGCTTGATGCACTCCAGCACGATCTTCGCCCCTGGCAGTTTCACCTTCTCCTCCATGGGGGCCCCGACATGGCCCCCACATTCTTCAAGCGAAGGAGGCTACGCCCCCCTCGGACTCCCCCGGCCACGCTCGGGACGCCCCGGCGCAGCCGTGGCGTCCCTCGATCACGGCACCCGTCCTTACGCATTCGGCGCGCCCTCGGCGGAGGCCTCGCGCGCCCGGAGACGCGCCTGCGCCGCGCTCAGCCGCGCGATCGGAATCATGAACGGCGAACAGGACACGTACGTCATCCCTACCTTGTGACAGAACTCCACCGACGACGGCTCGCCGCCGTGCTCGCCGCAGATACCGATCTTGAGATCCGGGCGCGTGCGCCGCCCGCGTTCGATGCCGATTCGGATCAGCTCGCCCACGCCCTCCTGGTCGAGGACCGAGAACGGGTCGTGTTGAACGATCCCCTTCTGGAGATAGGCGGGCAGAAACTTGGCGACGTCGTCCCGGCTGTAGCCGAAGGTCAGCTGCGTGAGGTCGTTGGTGCCGAACGAGAAGAACTCGGCGTCGTGGGCGATCTTGTCGGCGATGAGCGCGGCGCGCGGCACCTCGATCATCGTGCCGATCGTGTACTTGACGGGGACGCCCATCCGCGCGACGACGCCGTCGGCGACCTTCTTCGTCTGGTCGTGCGTCACGTGCATCTCGCCGACGGTACCCGTCAGCGGAATCATGATCTCGGGCTCGACCTTCACGCCCTGCTCCGCGGCGATGCAGGCCGCCTCCATGATCGCCTCGACCTGCATGCCGTAGATTTCCGGGTTCGTGATCCCGAGCCGGCAGCCACGGTGGCCGAGCATGGGATTCGCCTCACGCAGCGAGTCGATCTTGGCCAGCTTCTCGTCGAGGGCCGCCTTGCGGGCCGGATTGATCGCAAGCGCGTCCAGCCGCGCGCTCTCCTCGAGCATCTCACGGTACTCCTTCGGGTTCGCGAGGAACTCGTGGAGCGGCGGATCGAGGAGCCGGATGGTGACGGGCAGGCCGTCCATGGCGCGGAAGATTCCGCTGAAGTCGTCGCGCTGCATGGGCTTCAGCTTGTCGAGCGCCGCCCGGAGCTCGGCGCGGCGATCGGGGTCGTCCGCGGCCATGATCATGTCGCGCACGATCGGGATGCGATCGGTCGCGAAGAACATGTGCTCCGTGCGCACGAGCCCGATGCCCTCGGCGCCGAACGAGCGGGCGCGCGCCGCGTCCTCCGGCGTGTCGGCATTGGCGCGCACGCCGAGCTTGCGGTACCGATCGGCCCAGCCGAGGAACTCCTGGGCGAACCCGCTGACCTCGGGCGTGGTGCGCTCGATCGCGTCGAGGATCACCTCGCCGGTCTCACCGTCGATGGCGATCACGTCGCCCTCGCGCACCATGCGCCCGCCCGCCTCGAACACGCGCCGCTCCTCGTGGACGACGATGTCGCTCGCGCCCACGATGCACGGCTTGCCCATGCCGACGGCGACCACCGCCGCGTGCGAGGTCCGCCCGCCCCGCGCGGTCACGATGCCCTCAGCCGCGTACATGCCGGCCACGTCCTCCGGTGAGGTCTCGGGCCGCACCAGGATCACCTGCTGGCCGTTCTTCGCCAGCTCCACGGCGCGATCGGCGTCGAACACCACCTGGCCGACGGCGCCGCCCGGCGCCGCGGGCAGGCCGCGCGCGAGAAGCCGGCCCCCGTCGAGCGCGCGCTGCCTGTCGCGCGGGTCGAGCAGGGGCACGAAGAGCTTGGCGAGGTCGCGCGGGTTCACGCGCAGGAGCGCGGTGTGCTGGTCGATGACGGCCTCGTGCACGAGGTCCACCGCCACCTTCACCGCCGCCGCCGCCGACCGCTTGCCGGCGCGCGTCTGCAGGAGGTAGAGCTTGCCCTCCTGAATGGTGAACTCGATGTCCTGCATGTCCTTGTAGTGGCGCTCCAGGCGGCCCGCGATGGCGAGCAGCTCGTCGTAGATCTCCGGCATCCGGCGCTTGAGGTCGTCGATGTGCTCGGGCGTGCGGATGCCGGCCACCACGTCCTCGCCCTGGGCGTTGGCGAGGAACTCGGCGTAGAAGCGCCGCTCGCCCGTGCGCGGGTCGCGTGTGAAGCCGACGCCGGTGCCCGAGGTGTCGCCGAGGTTGCCGAACACCATCGACATCACGGTCACGGCGGTACCCCAGTCGGCTGGGATGTTGTTGATCCGCCGGTACTCGACGGCCTTCTTGCCGTACCAGGAGTCGAACACCGCGCGCACCGCGAGCTCTAGCTGCTCGCGCGGATCCTGGGGGAACGGCGCGTTGGTCCGCGAGACGACGACGTCCTTGAACGTCTGCACGAGCTTGCGCAGCTCGCCCGCCGGCACCTCAGGATCGGTCTTCACGCCGAGCCGCGCCTTGGTCGCGACCAAGTGCTCGTCGAACACGTCGCGGCGGATGCCGAGCACCACGTCGCCGAACATCGTGACGAACCGGCGGTAGCAGTCCCACGCGAAGCGCTCGTTGCGCGTCCACGCCGCCAGGCCCTCGACCGTCTCGTCGTTGAGGCCGAGGTTGAGAACGGTCTCCATCATCCCCGGCATGGAGACGCGCGCGCCGGAGCGGACGGAGACGAGGAGCGGACGCTTGGGATCGCCGAACCCCAGCCCTGCGTCGTGCTCGAGCTTCTCGAGCGCGTCGCTCACCTGCGTCCACATGCCGTCGGGGAACGTGCGCCCCGTCCGGTTGTACGCCGCCCACGCCTGGGTGGTGATCGTGAAGCCCGGCGGCACGGGAATGCCGAGGTTGGTCATCTCGGCGAGCTCGCAGCCCTTGCCGCCGAGAAGGTTGCGCATGACGGACGAGCCTTCCGCCTTGCCTGAGCCAAACGAGTAGACGTATGTGATCGTCGCCATAGGGCGGCCTGTCTCCGTCGATCGACGAGGGAAAAAGTCTTTCAATTCTATTGGATACCGGACACCGAAGTCAACGTTTCACACCCTCCTCGGTCCCACCCTCGCGACGACAAAGAAAAAGGGCCACGGGTCGGCAACCCGTGGCCCCTGATGTTCTTTCAGCCACGGGCTTGCTCCTGCCCGTGGCGTCCCGCGCTCGATCAGGTCGCGGACGCTCCGGGCAGGCCCGGCAGGACCAGAATCAGTCCCAGCGACAGCATCCGCGGCGTCAGCGTCATAGCGCGCGCAGTATAGCCAGCGCGCTCCGACCGCGTCAAGGCGTCTTTCCTCGCCCGGGCGCGCTCGAACGGGGCGTCTCGTCGTCGCCCAGCACGAGCCCCTCGACGGCCTGGAGGTGGTCGACCATCGCCTGCCGCGCCGCCGCCTCGTTGCGCGCGCGGATGGCCGCGAGCAGACGCCGATGGTCTTCGTGGGAGCGCGTGGGGCGCCCGGGAGTATTGAGCGACTCCTCCCGGCTCTGCCGCAGCAGGTCCATGACGGCGTGCGCGATGCGCGTGATGGCGCGGTTGTGGGCGGCGGCGCCGATGGCGGAGTGGAACTCGGCGTCCTGTTCGAGCCCGGTGCGGCCGGCCGCAACCTCCTTGGCCTGCTCCTCGAGGATCCGCTCCATCTCGTGCAGTTCCTCGGGCGTCGCTCGGCGGGCGGCCAGCGCGGCCAGCGCGGGCTCGATCATGCGCCGCGCCTCGAACAGCTCGCCGATCGCCTCGCGCTGCGAGGCCATCACCAGCGCGAGCGGCTCGATCAGCGACTCCACCGAGACCTCGCGCACGAACGTGCCTTCGCCCGGCCGGATCTCCACGAGCCCGAGGCTCTCGAGCGCGCGCAGGGCCTCGCGGACCGACGTCCGGCTGACGACGAATTTCTCGGCGAGGTCGCGCTCCGGCGGCAGCTGGTCGCCGCTCTTGAGCCGGCCCTCGGCGATCATGGCTTTGACCTGTCGAACGATCTCCTGGTAGATCCGCGTGGACTTGATGGGGGCGATGCTCATCGCCTCGTCCCCGGTCGGGCCCCGGCGCCGCGCCTCATCCGCCATGTCAGACGTCCTCCGGTACCGCGGCGTGCGGACGCCGCGACAGCCACCAGCCCAGCGTTGCCACCACCGCGCCCATCGCCACCGCCACCGGCAGCTTCAGCCCCTCGCCCGCGCCGCCGCGCCAGCCGTGGACCGCCTTGTCCTCGAAGACCATCTCCACCGCGACGTAGGCGAGGAACCCACCGCCGAGCCAGACGATCCACGCCCAGCGGTTCATGAGCTTCGCGAGCAACCCCGCGCCCCAGACGACGATGGGCAGCGAGAGCGCGATGCCGATGACCACCAGGATCATCTCGCCCTTGGCAGCGGCGGCGATGGCGAGCACGTTGTCGAGGCTCATCGTGATGTCGGCCACGATGATGATCCAGACCGCCTCCCACACCGACGAGCCGTGGCGCCCGCCGCCGTCCTCCGCGTCTTCCGGGCGCACGAGCCTCACCGCGATCCACAGCAGGAGCAGGCCGCCGGCCAGCTGGAGCAACGGCACCCGCAGCAGCAGCGTGACGATCGCCACGAAGACCACGCGCAGGGCGACCGCGCCCAGCGCGCCCCAGATCTGCCCCAGCACCCGCTGCTTCGGCGGCAGCGCCCGCACCGCGAGCGCGATCACGAGCGCGTTGTCGCCTGAGAGCAGGAGGTTCAGCACGCCGATGCCGAAGAGGCGGGCCCAGAACTCCGGCTCGACCAGGAGCGCCATCGCCGGCTCAGGCTTCGGCGGGCGCGCTCGGCGTCGGCGGCAGGCCGCGCAGCCGACGCCACCAGGGCGTCAGGATCGGCATGAACAGGAAGAATAGCGCGGCGACGGTGATCACGCACGCGATCGGCCGGGTGAAGAACACGGTGAGCGAGCCCTGCGACATGATGAGGCTCTGGCGCAGCGCGTTCTCGGCGAGGTCACCCAGCACCAGCGCCAGCACGAGCGGCGCCAGCGGGTAGTCGAGCTTCTTGAAGACGTAGCCCACGACACCGAAGATCATCATGTACCAGACGTCGATCATGCTCGAGTGCACCGCGTAGGCGCCGACCGCGCAGACGACGACGATGAGCGGCGTCAGGATCGCGAACGGGACCCGGAGGATCGCCGCGAAGAACGGCACGCCGGCCAGCACCATCAGGACGCCGATGATGTTGCCCGTGTACATGCTGGCGATGAGGCCCCAGACGAAGTCCGGCTTCTCCGTGAAGAGCAGCGGCCCCGGCTGCAGGCCCCAGATGATCAGGCCGCCCAGCATCACGGCCGCCGTGGGCGAGCCGGGGATGCCGAGGGTGATCATCGGTAAGATGGCGGCGACGCCCGCGGCGTGCGCGGCCGTCTCCGGCGCCACCACGCCTTCGAGCTCTCCCTTGCCGAAGCGCTCCGGGTGCTTGCTGAACCGCTTGGCGAACGCGTACGACATGAACGATGCGGGCGTGGCGCCGCCCGGCTTGAAGCCCATCCAGAAGCCGATGAACGCGCCGCGCACGAACGTGCGCGCATAGCGCGGCAGGATCTTCCACGTCTGGAGCACGACCTTGAGGTTCATGCCCGTGGCGGCGCCGCGAAAGGTCAGCCCCTCCTCCACCGACAGGAGGATCTCGCCGATGCCGAAGAGGCCAATGACCGCGATGATGAAGTCGAAGCCCTTCATCAGATCCGTGATCCCGAAGGTCATCCGCAGCTGCCCGGTGACGATGTCCAGGCCCACGGCCGCCAGAATGAACCCGAGCAGGATCGACACGAGCGACTTGAGCGGGTTGCCGCCGCCGAGCCCCACGAAGCTCGAGAACGTCAGGAGCTGGATGGCGAAGAACTCGGGCGGCCCGAAGCGCAGGGCGATCTCGGCCAGCAAGGGGGCGAAGAGCGTGATGAGGACGATGGAGAAAAGCGCGCCGACGAACGAGGAGGTGAACGCCGCCGTCAGCGCCTGCCCGCCCTGCCCCTGACGCGCCAGCGGATATCCGTCGAAGGTCGTGGCCACCGACCACGGCTCGCCGGGAATGTTGAAGAGGATCGACGTGATGGCGCCCCCGAAGAGCGCGCCCCAGTACAGGGACGTCAGGAGGATGATCGCGGAGGTCGGCGGCATCGTGAACGTCAGCGGCAGCAGGATGGCGACGCCGTTGGCTCCCCCGAGCCCGGGCAGCACGCCGATGATGGTGCCGAGCGTGATGCCGACCACGGCGACGAACAGGTTGAAGGGCGTGACCGCGATCGAAAAGCCGAGGAGGAGGTTTTCGAGCCCCATCAGTAGCCGAGCCAGGTCTCGAGCGGACCTTTGGGCATCGGCACCAGGAACCACTGCTCGAAGACCAGAAACGTCACGACGGGAATGCCGATGGAGATGAGCACCACCGTGAGCCAGCGGTGGCGACCGACCCAGCGCATGTAGAACGCGAGATAGAGCGCGGAGGCCACGTAGAGCCCGATCACCGCCGTGAGCGCGACCATCGCCACCGCCGGCCACAGCACCTGCATGACAGGCCGCAACTGCTCGCGCGTGACGAACGGCTTGCCGGGACCGCGGCGCCAGGCCTGGACGGCAATGACGACGGTGACCACGAGCAGCAGCGTGCCGAGCCAGAACGGGAAGAAGCCGCTCTTGGGGCCGTCGCTGCCCCATCCCGCGCCGAGGCGCAGCGAGTCGACGACCGCGATCAGCCCGATGAGTAGCAGCAGCGCGGCGGTGGCGAGGTCCGCCGTCCGCGTCATTGCTTGAGCAGGCCGCCCTTCGCCATCAGGTCACGGTGGAGCTGCTCGTTCTCCTCCACCCACTTCACGTACTCGGCGCCGCTGGTGAAGGCAGGCTTCAGCGCGTTGTCCTCCATGTACTTCTTCCAGTCCGGCGTCTCGGTGACCTTCTTGAGGAAGCCGACGTACCAGTCCACGGCCTCCTTCGGCATATCCGGCGCGCCGAAGATCCCGCGCAGCATCAGGTAGTGGATGTCCGACCCGAGCGCCTCCTTGATGGTCGGGATGCCCTTCCACTCGCCGACGGGGATGCGCTCGGTGTCGAAGACGGCCAGCGGGCGAACGCGGTTGGCTTTCCAGTGGCTCACGCACTCGGCGGGGTTGTTCACGGTGGAGTCCACGTGCTTGCCGACCAGGTTCACGCAGACCTCGCCGCCGCCCTTGAACGGCACGTAGATGAACTTCACGCCCTGCGCCTGCTCGAGCATGATCGTGAGGATCTGGTCTTCCTGGGCGGAGCCGGTGCCGCCCATCTTCATCGTGCCGTTCTTCTCCTTGACCGCCGCGATGTACTCCTTCGCGGTCTTGTACGGCGTCTCGGCGTTGACCCAGAGGATGAACTGGTCGAGGGCCAGGCGCGTCACGGGGGTCAGGTCCTTCCAGGAGAACGGCACGCCGGTATGGAGCGGGGTCGTGAACAGGTTCGAGAGGGTGATGATGATGGTGTGCGCGTCACCCTTCTTGCCCTTCACGTGCAAGAAGCCCTCGGCGCCGGCGCCGCCCGACTTGTTGACGACGATGATCGGCCGCGGCGAGAGCTTGTGCTTCTCGGCGATGCCGTGGATGAGCCGGGCCATCTGGTCGGCGCCGCCGCCGGTGCCGGCGGGAACGACGAACTCGATAGGCTTGGTGGGCTCCCACGCGGCGGCGGAAGTCGCCAGGAGCGTTCCGGCCAGGAGCATCAGGAGCAAAACGCTCGTCGAGATCTGTCTCATCGCTGCCTCCCTCGAGGTGCCCGAGACGGTTCAGCGCGGCGCGACGGTTGCGGTGCGCCAGCCCGAATACACGACGGGGCCGGACGCTGAGCGCCCGGCCCCGCACCACTCGACGGACCGGCTGGTCACCGACTCCCGTCGTTATTTGACGTTCAAGGCGGCCTGCGCGGCGTCGAGCTTCCGGAACGGTACGACGCCCGGAATCTCCCACTGCTCCCACTGCTGGTCGACCTTCTCCTGGAAATAGGAGAGGTCTTCCTCGGTGAAGTGGGCGAAGCGCCCCTGCTTGAGCAGGTAGTCGCGAACCGGCTTGCGTGGCCGGCCCTCCACGATGGCCTTCGTCTTGCCGTAGTACTTCACGACGCCGTCCTCGACCTCGTAGAGCGGGAAGATGCCCGTCTCGATGGCGAGCTCGCCCAGCTCGTGGCTGAGCATCGGGTCGTAGTCCCAGCCCTTCGGGCAGGGATCCAGCGAGTGGATGAAGGTCGGGCCACCGATCGTCAGCGCGCGGCGGACCTTGTTCATCATCTCCACCGCGTACGACGCGCACACGGTGGCAACGTAGCGGCACTCGGGGTGGCCGGCCGCCATCAGGCCGGCGACGTTCTTCT